>BNJS01003440.1_pt1 | contig 71853 bp, 155 predicted proteins | sample 8540461 | NCBI WGS metagenome assembly BNJS01 (sample SAMD00202454, study PRJDB9452) | human saliva metagenome | isolation source: human saliva | place: Japan
GTGGCGATCACCGCACTGCGCCGAAGTTCGACGATCAGGAGACATCGACCCAGATCCTCGAGACGGGCATTAGGTCGTTGACCTCATCGCGCCGTATTCCCGCGGCGGTAAGGTCGGACTCTTCGGCGGCGCAGGCGTCAGCAAAGACGGTTCTGATCATGGAGCTGATCCACAACGATTGCGACCGAGCACGGCGGCTACTCCGTCTTTGCCGGTGCCGGCGAGCGCGTCACGTGAGGGCAATGACCTCTGGTCGGAGACACTGACCGGGTCGGGCGTTATCGACAAGACGGCGCTCGTCTACGGACAGATGAACGAGCGCCCGGAGCACTGATGCGCGTGGCTCTGACAGGGTCTCACGATGGCGGAGTACTTCCGCGATGTGCAGGCCAGGACGTTCTGCTCTTCACTGACAACATCTTCCGTTTCATCCAGGCAGGGTTCGGGTGTCGGCTCTGCTCGGACGTATGCCGTCCGCCGTTGGCTATCAGCCGGCGCTGACGACCGACGTCGGTGCTCCAGGAGCGCATCACCGTCGAGCGAAGAGGGCCTCGATCCGTCCGTTCGGGCGGTCTACGTCCCTGCGGACGACCCTGACCAGACGCGCGCCGGCGGCGACGTTTACCCATCTCGACGCGACGACGGATTCTTTCCCGTCAGATCGCCGAGCTCAGTATCTATCCGCTGTTGATCCAGCTCGGCTCCGCCTCGCGCTATCCTCGATCCGCTCGTCATCGGGCAGGGAACTCTGAGGTCCTTGCGCGCGCGCAGGCGGTGCTCCAGAAGTATAAGGGCTGAGGATATCATCGCCATCACTCAGTGCGGAGGAACTGCCGACGAGGATAAGCTGACGGTTTCGCGCGCACGTAAGATCAGCGTTTCCTCTCGCAGCCGTTCTCGGTCGCAGAGGTCTTTACAGGGATCGCGCCCGGCAAGTACGTCGCTCTGAGGACACGATCCGCGGGTTCAAGGAGATCCTCGAGGGCAAATACGATGAGCTCCCCGGGCTGCCTTCTACATGGTCGGCGGCATTGACGAGGCGATCGAAAAGCGAAGAAGCTCAAAGAGGGAGGAGTAACGGATGGCGACCATCAGAGCTGGAGATCGTATCTCCCGACCGCGTGGTCTACGCCGCCGATATCGACATGCTCATCGCCCGCTCTACGGGCGGCGAGATCGGCATCCTGCCGAGCATGCCCCTCGTTGCGGGACTTCAGCCGCATGCCATGAAGATTCATGTCGACGGCGGGAGCAGCTCTGCTGTTGCCGGCGGCTATGCGAAGTCACGCCCGATAAGATTACCGTGCTTGCGACGGCCGCAGAGGAACCGATCGGATCGATGTCCTCCGCGCACAGCGCGCGTATGAGCGTGCGCGGGAGCGTCTCCAGCGTCTGCGTGAGGCGCCTGAGAAAGAGGGCTCCGACATTGACGAAGCACGTCCACACTTGCCCTCAAACGTGCGATTGCACGTCTGCAGACAGCGAAAGGCACAGGTTCCTGGGCGTGAATTATGATCGCAAAGCGTCTCAGCTGCGTTGCAGCTGGGGCGCTTTTCATGGACGCTGCGCTCCTTATGCGATATCATGACGCCAGCAGCCAATAGAAAGGAGGCGTGCATGAACCTCTCAAATTACCGCACGTCCATCATCCTCGGGGTGACCTTCACCCTGCTGCTCTCGACATTTGGTTCTTTTCCGGATCTCGCATTCATCATCTTTCTATCGCTGCTCCTGCAGCTCCTCCTGGAAACCTGCCGTCGACTTCCTCGAGCGGCGCAGGATCCCGCGATACACTGGCCGCTGCCATTGCCATCCTCGCATTTATCCTCGTTCTTTTTCGCGATGGTGAGCATCATTTCGCGGTCCGTTGTACCGTCGTTTCAGCGCTTTGTCGTGGAGCTGCCGGACATCGATTGCAAGCATGGGCAGCTGCCTCTTTTCGCGGATGTTGACTTTGTTCAGGAGGAGACTGACAAACATCCTCGATCGCTGCACAGCCTTGGTGCAGAGATTCTGGGTGCCCTCGCTCTCCTTCCTTTTCGCTGCATTTGGGAAGGTCATGGACTTCGTCATCATCATCTTCGTATCATTTTATCTCCTCAGGACGGAGAACAGATCAGGGCTGTGCGCTCGCGGGGGCTCTTTCCGCACGCTGCGCATGTGCGTGTGATCGAGGCTCTTTATACACTGCTGAGGCTCTGCGCGTCTACATCTGCAGTCAGCTTGTTATGTGCTTTATCACGGGGGTGGTCGTATTTCGCCTACTTCAAACTGATGGGACTGCCGTATGCCTCCGTCTTTGCACTGCTCTCGGGGTCAGTGGGAGTTCATCCCGTGCTTGGGCCCCACCGCCTCGGCGCTCAGCATCATTATGACTGCCCTGCTGCGCGTGAACTCACCGTGCAGACGGCGCTCTTCTACGTTGCGCTCACGCAGGTGAATCACTGCGTCGTCTATCCTGCGCTCGTCGGAAAATCGCTCCACCTCCATCCCGTCGCCGTCATCCTCGGCGTCGTCTTTGGCGGCGAACTGCTCGGTGCGGCCGGGATGTTCCTCGCCGTTCCATTCATCGTTATTGTAAAAGATTGTTATCACCGATATCTATCGTGATCAAAAGCGAGCAGCAGGCCGGAGGCACTGTGCTTTGCCCAAATAGCACGACGCCGTGCATCGCACGGCGTTTTATATCTATATGGGGAATGGATTAAGCGAGCATCGAGCGGAGGAACCAGATCTGCTTTGCGTAGTTCTCGACGTGATCCTCCATGAGGGTTGCAACTGGGAAGCAGTCATGCTCATCAGCAGCCTTGCGAATCTCGAGCGCCTGATCACGGAGAGCTCAAGGTCAGCGAGAGGTGATCTGAAGAGCCTTCTTCTGATCAACAGACTCATCGCCGAGCTCCTTGATCGTTGCAATGGCGAGGTAGCCCGCGAGGCTCGCGACCGGCTGTGCGCCAGCCATCTTGAGCAGCTCTGCAGTCTCATCGAGCACATCCGCGAACGCGTCGTAGAGCGACTCGAGGTACTCGTGAACAGCTTTGAACTGCGAGCCGACGACGTTCCAGTGGAGATTGTGCGGCAGTGCTCAGCCAACGCCGATGTTGGCAATGTAGACGTTGAGCCTTATCGGGTTCAGACAGATTTGCGTGTTTTCATAATAGTGAATCCCCTTTCATAGTTCTGTGGGTAGATACCTGTGCATCTGTTTTCATATCTCATACATGGCTATTATATCCTAGAAAAACTTACTTGTCAATAGTAATTGTGTTCGATGGATAAAAATTTAGATGGGATCTCATATCACTTGACAAAATGCAGATTTTGTCTACTAAATATAGTTATAAATATGTATTTTGAAAAGAGAATCATGCAGGTGATATCGGTTTGAGACACTCGTACGCGTTGGACAGGAGAAGCGGATCCCGTGACGGACGCGCGTGCGGTGCCGATCTGCCAGACGACCTCGTACGTGTTCCACAGCGCTCAGCACGCCGCGGATCGTTTCGCACTCAAGGATCCAGGCTATATCTACGGACGGCTCAGAGACCCGACGCAGGATGTGTTTGAAAAGCGTATCGCAGCGCTCGAAGGTGGTGCCGCAGCACCCTGCGCTGCCTCGAGGGGCGGCCGCGATCGCGGCAACGTTCGAGGGCTTGCCCATGCGGGCGATCACATCGTCGCGCAGCAGACCATCTACGGCGGCTCGTACAGCCTCCTCGCGCATACGGTGAAGGTGGGGCATCGACGTGACCTTTGTTGACCCGAAGGCGGGGGCACGAGGGTTCGCAGATGCGATCCGGCCAAATACGAAGTGCGTATTCATCGAAACCGTTGGCAGCCCAGATGCCGATCTCATCGATATCGAGGCGGTCGCTGCGGCAGCACACGCGCAGGGAGCGTGCCCGTCGTCATCGACTAACACCTTTGCGACGCCGTATCTCCTGCGCCCGATCGAGGCGTGGCGCGGACATCGTCGTCCACTCGGCGACGAAGTTCATCAGCCGGACACGGTGCAAGCCTCGGCGGCGTGATCGTCGACGGCGGTACGTTCGACTGGAAGGCATCGGGACGCTTCCCGCACCTCACCGACCCGAACCCAAAGCTATCACGGTGTGAGCTTTGTCGATGCGCTCGGCCCCGTCGCATTCGTCGTCTATATCGTGCACTCATCCTGCGCGATACGGGCGCGGCAGTCGCACCACAGAGCGCGTTCGCTTCATTCACGGGCTTGAGACCCTGTCCCTGCGCGTCGAGGCGTCACGTCGAGAACGCGCTGAAGATCATCGGACTTCCTCTTTAAAAGCATCCGAAGGTCGCGAGGTCAACCATCCCTCGCTGCCCAACCACCCTGATCATGAAATCTACGAGCGCTACTTCCCGCACGGCGGTATCTCCATCTTTACCTTTGACATCAAGGGGGCGTGAGGCCGCATTTCGACTTTATCGACAAGCTGACCCTCTTCTCCCTCCTCGCAAACGTCGCGGACGTGAAGTCCCTCGTCATCCATCCAGCGACCCGACGCATTCTCAGATGAATGAGGCGGGAGCTTGCCGCCTCCGGCATCGGCGAGGGGACAGTGCGCCTGTCCATCGGCATCGAACATGTCGATGATCTGATTGCTGAGTCTTGAGGAGGCACTCGCGGCGGTGTGAAAAATCGCCAATGCACGCCTCCTGTGCTATAATGCGTCATGCCGGCGCAAGCTGCGGAGAGGTGTCCGAGTGGTCGAAGGTGCTTGACTCGAAATCAAGTGGTGGTGATGAGCCACCGTGGGTTCGAATCCACCCTCTCTGCCATTGAAAATCAGGCTTCGTGGAGATTTCCCGAAGCCTTTTTCTGACTGGTCGCCGAATAGGGTGTGATAAAGTCCCCAGTTCAACTGGGGGTGAAAAATCCTTATAGAAAAGGTTGCGCCTCTAGTGCTAAACGAAGTGGCCTGACAACCACAAATGAAGAATAGCATAGGAGGCACACATCGAATGACGAAAGTTTATCACATAGTAAAGTGGAGATGTAAATATCATGTCGTGCTGCCCCGCGAAATATCGGCGGAAAATCATATGGACAATACAAGGAGAGTATTCGAGATATCCTGGAGACAGCTATGTGCATAAAGGTGGAGATACTGGAAGGTCACCTATGCGGATCATGTACATATGATTTATTTTCTGTTTCGGGGTCTGGGGAGAAGACCGTTCGTTTTCCATCAATATGCATGGAATCATCTTTTATCGGGCGTGCATTGGATCGAGGATAAAAGTCGACACCCTCACGCCGTGCAAGCTTTGCAGCAGGAACAAGTCGCTATCCCCGGATATAAGTACAATCCACGACGCCTGTTTCTTATGAGCAGCTGATGCAATGTCGCTCAATTCATATCTACGCCTGTTTTACTGCCAGCGTGTAGTCATCCCGGTTTAAAGGTCATCAATCGATATTTTATGCGTGTAGAGTTCCTTTATGCTTTTCCGGGCGGGTGTCCATGTGCAGTTTGTTCGGTGCTGTGCCAGTCTGAGCTACTTTTCGCTTTTCGAAAGGCTTCGTGAAAATCTAATCGCCAGCGTGCATTTTCTGATGTTGCGAAGTCGATACACTCGTGCGTAATAGGATGATGCATCTTCTTATACGGCGGCGAGGCGATCGTAGAAGAATATACGGTATAAATGCTCAAGGGCGTGATTGAAGTCTCGTGTATCTTAGGCTCTCTTTCACTATCGGATGGGGAATCACGTTTTCTTTCGCTGCCAGGGTGTCGTGCCGCAAACTATAGGATACGAAGCACTCGCCAGATCCTCCGCTGATGCGCGCCAAAAATTCGACAGGGCACGACGATGAAAGGGCGCGCCATCTATGAAAATGGCTGTTTTGTCGCTGTTCATATGCTTCTCCCGCAATAATACGTCCCTTGGGCTGGGCGCTTTTCTGGACAAATCGAAGGCACTGCAGGGATGGATAAGCTATTTTCATCTAGGCAGATGTTTCTGAACGATCTCAGTATAACATCAGCGCATCGCTGCAATATATTTTTGTTTTGTCTCACTCACGCTATGCGCGTCATATCGTGCTGATTTATCTTTTTCATCTCCACGAGTCCTTCGGTGCGCCGACCAATCGTGCAAGCTGGTAGATCGTACAACAACAAAAGAGGCGGGGTTTCTTATACAGCACTAATCAGCGGCTCTAATTGCTTCTTGCGGGACTCCTCCACGTAAATGCGCGAGTTTTTCCGCGCCTGCGAGCGGCATGGCGTTGTGATGGGCGCATGCCGCCGGCGCTGCGTCTTGATGCCAGCAGGTCCCTGCTCTTTGGCGGCGACAAAATCCTTTTCGAGACTTTTCCGCTCGGCAGGCGGGAAGGTGACGTTCATGCGCGAGCGGCTGCAGGGCTCTGCATGTCCGCGATAAAGCCATCGGAGCTGTCGATGGCTTCGTGAGGGGCGATTTCTTCGCATTCGCCTCGCCCATGGCGGCAAGTCCGCCGTGCTCCTTGATCAGCGGACGGTTTTGCCGACCATGTAGATGGCGAAAACAGGCGCGGGGTGTTATGAAGGTCGTTCTTCTGAAAGGTGCTGTGGCGCAGCATGGTCAGGGAAGCTCTGCGGGGCTCGACGCGAGAGATCCTTTTTGCGACATTCAGAACAACGCCTGCGGGACCGAGGTTCTTCTGTACGCCCGCATGGGTGAAGTCATGGAGGAAAAATCCCACGGACGCGAGAGGATGTCGGAGGACATATCGGCAAGAGGGGACGCCGATCGTCTCAGGCGTGTAATGGTACTCTGTGCCGTAGATGTGTTGTTGAGGCAGAAGGTGGAGGTAGGCGGCGCCGGGGGCGATGCTGAGTTCGTCCTGGCGCGGGACGCGGATGCAGTTTCCTTCCTTCGTCGAGGCGGCGACGGTGCCACTGCCGGTTTGACAGCCTCCTCGTGTGCCTTTTTCGGGCTGCCCGAGCATATAGCTGCCGGGGTGGGACTCTGTGGCAAAGTTGAGTGGGATGAGGCAAAGGTCTGACGCACCTGCCGGCGGTGAAAGTCGACGTCGTGAGTCATCGCCGAGTCCCATCAGGTGCCTTGATGTCGCCGCCTTGGCCTGTTGGTGGCTACCTCGTCGTATGCGGGGGCGCGGTGGCTGATCTCGAGGATGGACATGCCTGTGCCGTTAAAGTTCAGGAGCTCCAGCCTGTACCTCTCAGAACGTCCTCGAGGCAGGACAGCGGGGCGTTGAAGTTGTAGATGCGTTCGTTCATGGTGCGTTTTCCCTCTGATTTTATGATTCCCTGTGGACGCCTTCCGTCACGCTGTCGCGTGCCACCTCCGTTGCGACGGGGAGGCTCAGAGGAACAGAGCGAGATGGGGTATGTCCCTGTGCTCTCCATCCACATGCTCCGTCCGCCTCATTCGGATCGCGCGACGCGTGCGCGATCCATGCGCAAACTTCAAAGGTGTAGTCGTCCCATGTGCGGGTCTCGCCGACCTTCAGGATGCGGCCGATCTGGGGCGATGACAAGCCGCCGAGGGTGGAAGTGGTCGTGATCTTCGTCAGGCAGCTCGTCGATATCGAACTCCTCTTTTGAATTCGTCGATTGGAAAAGGGTCCGTCGAACCCAGCCCTCCGTTTCTTCCGCGCCTGTGCGCGTGCCGGTGGGGGCGTCGCCGTTCGCACTGCCAATGATCTCCTCCGTAGTCGTCATTGCGATGGATCAACGACCTGCCGCCATACTCATCGAGGACAACTGCTTCGTGGATTGCACCCGTGCGAACTTCTCGAAGCGCACGTTGCCCTTCCATGGTGCGCGGGACGAGCGGCTTTCGGATGCAGTTCTCAAGATTGATTTCCCGCCGTCCAGCGCCATCAGAGCTCCTTCGTAGACGACATCACGAAATCAGTCGAGATTCTGCATGACGACCAGGGAAAACATCGTGGGGAGATCTGCGGATGATACGCAGCTACTCACGTTTTGGCTCTGCAAAGATCAATCATGCAATCTGTGTGCGCAGGACTGTCATGAGGCGGAGGCGGTCTGGTCGCTCATATGAAGATGCAGTGTCCGCCTAACTTGCTCGCTTTCTCAAAGTACCGTCCTCTGTACCTGTCCATGAGATCGCTGACGCGCCCTCTGTTGCCGATGCTCGGCTTTTCAGGATTAACGCCGACGAGGAGCAGAAGACCGCGCGTGAGGACGGAGATGAGTGCTGCGCGGCAGCACCGTGAGGCGCGTGAGCGGGCTTGTATCGTTACGGTGACTGCGCACGAGAGTGCTTTCGGGATCCTGCAGGCGATCTGTTTTGGCAGGAAGTCGCCAAGAGAAGCGTCGAGCGCCGTCGCGAGGAGGAGACTGAGTACAAGGGCGGCGGCAAAGACCTCCATGCCGGGAGGGAGTTTTGCAAGAAATTTGCTGCCGAAGGTTGGGGCGACGAGGAGGCCGATGCCAGGATCGTGAGGAGACTTTGTGCAGGTGATGCCTGCCTGTGCCGCGGCGAGAGCGGCGGAGAGGCGTGTTCCGAAGGCAGGACAGGGGTGCCTGTGCGGCGTCACCCATCGCCGTCATCACGCGAGGCCTCTCGAGGCGCCCGCGAGTGCGATGCAGTGAGCGCGGTCTCGACCTGCAATGCAAAGTGAGGCATTGCCGCGAGCGAAGTGATGAGAGCAGGACAAGCGCGATGAGGATCGGATAGAACTGTCCAAGGGTGTATGCGAGCTCCTTTCAATAGCATAGATATGGATTGTATTGTGGCACAGACGCGATGAAGAGTAATGTCGCAGGTGCCTTTGCATGAGCGTGCGAAAATTCACGATCTCCGCGCCGCTCGCTCTAAGAGTATTGTGTACGGCGGAGGGAGCAGACTGCGGCGGAGTTCCGCCTCGAAATCGTGGTTCCAGAGGCGGTCTCGGACTGGGCACGGCGTTGTCCGTACCGGGATGGAGCCTGACCTCCGTCGATGCCGCCGCTGAGAGATTTGCTGTAATTTGTGCGATGCGCCTCGTATTGTCGACCGCACTCGCCTGCGACGATGCCGGCAAAAGTGGTCCGGGCGTGCCGGATACCGCGCTGCCGTGCTGCTCTGCGCGGCGGCGAGTATGGAAAGAGTCCTGTGCGTCCGATGAGGCTGCCCAATGCCGCGAAATTCCCCCGCAAAGAGCGGTGCACGCGGGTGCTGCGCATGGCGGAGATATGTGCTACCCGCGCACGGGTCGAGCAGCAATGTCTATGACGCCGGGAAGGACGTGCACTGCCATGCTGATGGCTGTCTGCGTGCGTCAGGATGGATCCCTGCTGTCTCGACGCGCCGCAGCTGCACTGCCGCAGTTCCGCGCGGGCCTCCGTGAGGGTTTACTCTGCCGCGCAGGAGGCGCACGGCGAATGCGGTTAGTGGTCATCGGCGAACACGCCTGCCTCTCCGTTGCGAGGGACGGAATCTCTGCAGGCGGAAGAATGTGCCGTTGACGAGTGTCAGGTGGATGCCGACACCGAGCGCGGGCGATGCGCAGGGCGAGCGGTGCGGCATCGTCCAGACTGCCGCAGCGCGTGGCGATCGCCGAGCGCGGGACTTGCCGTCCGCAACGCCGCTCTACCGCTGCATTGATCGGCGATGTGCCGACGAAATCGTCGGCAATTCAGAATGATTTGCTTCAGTCTTTTCCTCTGTGTTTTTCGGTATCGAGATTGCTGTGATGGCACATTATAGCAATATTTTCGACAAAAATATGCAGAGTACAACGCTTTTTCTATATGGGACTTTTATAGTAGAATAACCTAGAATAACTATGATTGCTTGTACATCCTCTGCAAAGGAGATTCTATGGTCGTTGAAATCATCAGCGTGGGCACGGAGCTGCTCATGGGCAGCATCCTTAACACGGAATGCGCAGCATTGGCGAAAAAGCTTGCATATGGGACTCGATGCGTACTATCAGACGGATTTGTTGAGATAACCCGGAGCGCCTGCATGCCGCGCTCGATATTGCACATGCGCGCGCGGATTGTGTCATCGACAGGAGGGCTGGGTCCGACGAAGGATGAGCGGACGAAGGAGATACTCATCTCGTATTTTTGACTGTACGCCTGTGGAGGACCCAGAGGCGCTGCGTCGTCTTGAAACGCGTGCAGCAAAGCGCGGTATCCCGCTCTCTGAGAGCATGCGCAAGCGAGGCGACGGTACCCTCAGGGGCGATCGTTCTGCAGAACGAAAACGGCACAACACGAGTCATCATCGAGCACGGCGGCCGTACGTGCTCATCCCTCAGGGCGCCGAAGTGAAATGAAGCCGATGTTTGAGACGGCCTATGACGTGTTCCTGCGCAGCAAAAGAGCGACAAGGTCTTTGTCTCGATGAATGTCAAGCTCTATACGATGGCGAAGGACTCCCGGTCGGAGGTCCCCTGTGGCCGATCGCCTTGGCACACTCGTTGATGGACAGAATCCCACCGTCGCAACCACGCGAAGGGACGGTGTGCTCAGTGCGCTTACGGCGGCGGCACCTCAACGGAAGAGGCGCGAGCTGCCGCGCCGATTCTCGCGGCGACGCGGGGAGGCGTTGGAACGACTATATCAGATATGTGGAAGAGGACTGATGCAGATGGGATGGTCGGGCGGAGCGTGGGGGCGCTCCTTATCGCATTATCATGGCATGGCGTCACTCGCTGTTGGAGCAACGGACCGAGATACACCGCGGCACAGCGTGCAGATCACCGGGCGTGCAGGGCGTGCCATGCGGAGATAACCGCTCAGTGGAGCGAGAGAACCCGCATAAGGAGCCTCAGGCTTCTCCGTTGTGCTGCGATCGCGGTCATATCCTGGAGCCGTCCGATATGCCGTGCGAGGCGATGGCGGGTACACCAGGCACCGCGATGACGGTGCGTGAGACGGCGAGCTACATCTATACGACAGGATTTTCATCTGCCGCTGCCGGAGCGGACGACGCATCGTACCTTACTGGCGCATGCAGCGCTGGGCTATGACGGAACGCCGCTGGCGGGGTGGCGGAGCCGCGCCCTGTGCGCGATGGGGCGTCGAAACCCGCAGGCGCCAATCCTTACCGCAGATGTACGGGCGATGTCCTATGCGCCGCTTTATCCCGTCTACTCATGGATTCCGCTGAGGGGCAGAAACATCACGAGGTCGAGGTCTATCGCCGCGAGTCGCGTGACGCCTCCTGCATATCCTGGACGCCGGAGTGACGATGTCTGTGATGATACACCGTTTACTGTGCCGGACATATGTCTACTGTGTGTCGCGGTGTGACGGCGACAGGCATACCGATCTCGGACTGGTCGGCTGACGGGACATTCACTGTTGCGCCGAGCACTCCGATCGCTACGCCAGGGACAGCATCACGCATGGCGGCGAGACGATTACACTGCCGCCTTCATATCAGCTTTATGACTGGAAAAGCTACTGTGCGGTGCCAGTCAAAAACCTTGGTCACAGCGGCGGTACGACGGGGGATCTGGTGGCACGCTTTCGAACGTGATGTACTGCCCTTTCCCGCGCGTTCTCATCATGCATGGGCGGGGTCAGCGATCACCGCGTCGGCATTTATGGTGCGGAGACGGTGCGCAACCTTGCGGCATTGCGTGACAAATGCGAGGCATGGGATCACGCCGATCTTTCTGACGGCGACGCCCATCCGCCCCTGCGTTGATGACATCGCGCAGCGAGCGAGTCAAACACGCCGCCGTCCGACTGGTGGGCGCACCGTGACTACATCAACAACTGGGTCATGCAGCAGGAGTTCAGCATCGATGTCTCCACTATCGCTTTCGGACGCTGACGGGCAGCTTTGAGGCGGAGAGCACGACGGACGGGCTGCACCCCGATCTTATGGGCGAAAAATAGCATCGGACAGACTGTTGACGCCTATCTCGCACACATTTCGTCTATGCGTGCGGGTGAGGCTGCGCGCCGCGCATGCGCTGAAACAAAACAATCGCTAGGAGTTCCTGTGATACGCAGTCTGCGTCCCGTCGTCGTCGTGCTTCTCATCGCGGCACTGATCGGCGGCGTATGCGGGCTACTGCTACCGACGCGACCGCACGCCCGAAGCTGCGCTCATGCACATTGCACACGCTGTCTCGACGGAGGATCGGGAGCTCTTTGACACGTATGTCGATGAGGGATGCTGTGCTTACCACGATGCACGCAGATGCGGCCGCCCTCCTCGCGGACAATATCGCCGTACTCCATGAGCGCCACCCGCACGACTGGTTCTTCCGTCACGACACTGTATTCATGCAGAACTATATGATGCAGCATCGCGCAGAATACATCAGCATGGCACGTATGGTGCTGGACTTTTTACTTCGACGCGCAGCGCATGCCCGTGACGAGGAGGACGGGAAACGCACGCTGGGATCGGATGAGATGCGCGCCTTTGCTGCACTTATACCGCCAGCATCGGATCCCGCCGTGATCGAGGATGGCCTTGCCACGTCACCTGCAGCGTGCGCGGCGATCAGAGTGACTATGGACAGCTCATGCCTGAGGCGTCCGTCACCATGGAACTTTTACAGCAGACAGATGGACGTTGGAAGCTCGTGCGCATCTTCACCGATACTGCACGCACGAATGGATTCTATGCATTTGTCGATGCAGCGGAGCGATATTGGGTCTTGCAGGGATGGGACTAAACGAACATAAAAAGGAGGCAAAGCATGAAGTACGAACTGACGAAAGAGTATTTGACGGGGATTGAGTCGAATTGATACGGAGCATGGCAAGCTCTTTGACCTTGCGAACGAATGCTACGAACTCGTCATGAATGACACTTCGGATGATCGCTTTGATCAAATCGTGGCGCTCCTTGAGGGAGCTGCGGGCGTATGCGGCGACCCATTTCGCGCACGAGGAAGAGTACATGGAACGTATCCAGTATGAGCGGCGCTTCGGCGAGCGCTATCAGCATCTGCGCTTCATTCAGAAACTCAGTGAAATCAATCTTGACGAAATTGATGAGAATCAGCAGGAATATCTCCTCGGCATCCTTGATTTTTCTCACGGTGGCTCTTCGGACATATCAAGGGTCATGGACTGCCGCATTCCGAAGGAAGAGGATGCAGCAAACTAGGGCGGCCCATCTCGTCGGCGCAGCATGAGAATGCCAGAAGCGATTCGAGACAATGGGGATAGGGAAAGAGAGAGGATGCATCATGAAGTATGAGTTTACGGATGATTATCTGACGGGAATTCCGTCCGTTGACGCGCAGCACGCAAAGCTCTTTGACCTGACAAATGAGTGCTAGGAGCTTGTGATGGAGAGTGCGGCGGATGACAAATATGACAAGATCGTTGAGATTTTGGAGGAACTCGCCGAATATGCTGGTACTCATTTTGCGCATGAGGAGCGTATGGCGAGGAGCGTGAGCGACCCGCACCGATTCAGTCACCGCGCCCTGCATCTGCGCTTTATGAAGAAGATCGGCGAGATCGATCTCGAGAGGTGGATGAGAACCAGCAGCAGTATCTGCTGAACATCCTCGACTTCGCCCCGCACGCTGGCTCTATGATCACATCAAGGGGCGGGACTGCAGGCTCCGCACCGGGGCGAGTAGATATCGCCGTATCGCGCGTGCAACAAAACACAGCCCGCAATGAGCAGATGCGGGCTGTTTTGCTATGTATATTTTAGGAGAGCTCTGGAAACGGTATCTCTTCCTCGAGATACTGTCTCAAACAAGCTTGTAGATAATATAACATGCAAGAGAATGAAATTCAATAGCAAAATGTAAAAACATACCCATATAAATTCTGTATCATAGAGATAAAAGAGATTATTTTTGGATAAAAAGAGTAAAAATAGGAAAAAGGACTATGTTCAAGGGAGACTCTATAATAAATAAGGGACAAGGGAAATGTCTCAATATAGGCTGTGTGAAGCTGCACAGTCATACTCATAAGGAAATGAGGGTGGCTGTGATGGCAGTCATATCACTCGCAGCGGTGCTGGACGATCCTGCAAAACGGATCCCGATCAGTGCGATGGTGCGTGCGGCGGCCGTATATCCCGCGAAGGACGATGTCCTCATCGAGGGAATGCGTGCGTAGCGGCTTTCGATACCGTGAGCAGATTCGTCAGCCGTCATCAGTATGGACAGTGAGGCGTATGAGGTCGATATTCAGGCGCTTGCACGTTCGCTGCGCTCGTTGGAGAGGATATCCACAGCGACGCGACGCGTGAGTTGTTTGAGGATCCATCGTGGTCGAGCTGCAGGGCATCCGTCCTGCAACCGATGCCGAAGCGGCGTCGGCGTGAGTCCTTCTCAGGAGGGATATATCTGAAAAACTTCATAGGGTTGCTACGCAAAAACGCACGAGAGTGATCGGTCGAATACGGTATCGATTCTCGTGCGTTTTTGTATCTGCGCTCGCTGTCTGCGATCGATTTACGAAAGCTGTGCTGAGGCGGTGGATTAGTGTTTGACCAATGTCCAAGAATTCTTTATAATAATGTGGAAAGCAGAGAAGAAAGGTCGCGATTATCATGAGTGAAGTCAAGGCAGACGATGTTGTACGCACGATGAGCGAACGCTGTGTGCAGACCCTGCGTGCTGAGCTTGAGGTGGAGCTGCTGGAAGCATGGCTCCAGGGGAAAAGAGGCGGGCAAGGCGGAGGGCGTCAGCGAGGGGAGTTCCGCGGGCGCAAGCAGGCGTCATTCGCGTAGCGATGAACCTCCTGCGTATGGGCACAGAACCCGCTGTGGTCGCAAGGCTGCGGAGCTGCCCGAGCCGATTATCCGCAAGCTCGCGCGCAGGACAATGGTATCGTACTGGCATAAGGTGCGATTGAGACGAACAGCGCAGCTTTTGACAGCCTAGAAACGAAGAAGCGGGACATGAATTTGTCGTCCTGCTTCTTCGTTTTCCTATAGGAAGATTGTACGCTGAAAAAAATACTTGTCACTCCTTCCGGCTATGTGATAGAATGAACAAAGTTGTGCGCGGTGACGGAGCTGTGTGTCGCCGCGCAAATCAAAGCTAAAAAGGAGGCGCTTAAAGTGGAAACACTAGCCGCGATAATTTTTGTCCTGATGTATATGGTGATTGTCTCGGAGAAGATTCACCGCACTGTTGCCGCGATGATCGGCGCGGTGCTCATGATGCTGCTCGGCATCCTCTCACAGGAGGTCGCATTGCACCATGTGGACTTTGAGACGCTCGGGCTGCTCGTCGGCATGATGGTGCTCGTCGGTGTGACGAAGGAGACGGGCCTGTTCGACTATGTCGCGATCAAGGCAGCGAAGTTCTGCAAAGGCAGAGCCGCGCCGCATCCCTGTCTATCTCTGCGTGATTACGGCGGTCTTTTCTGCCTTCCTTGACAACGTGACGACTGTGCTCCTCGCTGGTGCCCGTGACGTTCAGCATTACGAACATCTTGAAGCTCGACCCGATGCCCTATCTACTGACGCAGATCATTGCGTCGAACATCGGCGGTACGGCAACGCTCATCGGAGACCCGCCGAACATCATGATCGGCAGTGCGGTCAAAGGAACTGACCTTCGTCATGTTCATTGAGCATCTTGCACCGATCGCGATCATCTGTATGGTGATTGTCATGTTCATCATGTCTGCGATCTACCGCAAGGATCTCGTCACAACGCCGGAACTGCAGGCGGAGCTGATGCAGATGGACGAGAAGAATGCGATCACGGATCATCGCCTCCTCAAGCGTGCGCTGTTCGTGCTCGGACCGACGATCCTCGGATTTTTTCACATTTCCTTTTACCCATATTGAGTCCTCGCTGATTGCACTCACGGGCGGCTTCCTCCTGCTCCTCCTTGCGGGCGGCAGCGAACATCTCGTGAAAAGGCGATGCACGCGGTCGAGTGGCCGACGATCTTCTTCTTTATTGGACTCTTTATCGCTGTCGGTGGGTTAATCGAAGTGGGCATCATCGCTCAGCTTGCTGAGACGGCAGTGGAGGCGACAGGCGGCGACCTTACGGCAACGGCGCTCCTTATCCTCTGGATGAGTGCGATCGTCTCGTCCTTCCTGGATAACATCCCCTTCGTCGCGACGATGATCCCCTCATTCAGAACATGGGCGCAATGGGCATTGAGAACCTCGAGCCGCTCTGGTGGGCACTCGCTCTGGGGCGTGCCTCGGCGGGAACGGAACCCTTGTCGGCGCATCCGCAAATCTTATCGTAGCAGGACTGGCGGCGGAGCGCGGTGTGCATATCAGCTTCATTCGCTATCTCAAGATCGGCTTCCCACTGATGATCTTAACGATTGTCCTTTTCGACGGTCTATGTGTATCTGCGCTATTTGATATAAAAATCCTTGCAGGAAAAAGTCTGCACGGAGGCGAATCAATTCTACAGAAATGTGTGAGAGACACCGGCACAGTTTCGGTGTCTCTTTTTGACTCTATAGGAGAGGCGGAAAGACTATGTTCATACTGGCGTCGGCGTCGCCGCGACGGCGCGCACTCCTGCGGCAGATCGGAGCAAAAATTCGTATCCATCACTCCCTCTGTCGATGAGGTGACAGACGGCGAGCGCCCGCGCGATGCGGTGATTCAATGCGCTCATCAAGGCACGCAAGGTGTCGAGCAGTACCCGACCACGCTGTGCTCGGCGCAGACACCATCGTTGTTCTGAATGGGACGGCGTTTGGAAAACCACGGGACTCTGCAGATGCCCGCCGCATGCTCTCCTCATCGAGGGCGGCAGCATACGGTGCTCACGGGGATCGCGTGGGTCGTGGATGGACGCGAATATACGGATGCGGCAGAGACAACCGTGCGCTTTGCACCGATGACAGCGGAGGAGATCGCCGCCTATGTTGCCATGGGTGAGGCGATGGGGAAGGCGGGGCCTATGCCATCCAGGGGCGTGCGGCGATCTACATCGAGAGCTGCACGGCTCGTTCTCGAATGTCGTCGGTCTGCCGCTCCATGCGGTAGCGACGCTCGCACGGACAGCGGGCGTCGTCATGGAGGATGAGGATGCATCTGCGTGATCTTCCCGCGGGGAACTTCCACGTGAGCGCCTGATCATGCACGGCGCTGCGGCCCTGAGCGATGCGGAGCTGCTTGCCATTCTCCTGCGCACAGGGCGTACGGGAAGAATGTGCTCGAAGTTGCGCGCGGCATCGTCGCGCGTTTTTCGGAGGTTGGGCTCTCTGAGATCCTCGCAATGCCGCCCGCTGAGTTCGCACGCATTCCGGGCATTGGCATGGCAAAGGCTGCGACGGTGCTTTGCTGCGCTCGAACTCCGGGCGGCGTGCACAGAACACGGCAAAGATACGCCCACGGATTCGCGAGGCACAGGATGTGGCACAGCTGCTGCGCCCGCGCCTTTCTGCAGAGAAACGAGAGCACTTTCTCGTCCTGCCGCTCTCAGCGAAGAACGAAGTGCTCATGGTTGCAGATGTGTCTGTCGGTACGCTCACGAATACACTTGTGCATCCGCGTGAGGTGTTCGAGCCGGCCATTCGCTGCGGGCGGCGCATGTCATCCTTGTGCACAATCATCCGAGCAGTGATCCGGCGCCGAGCACTGAGGATCACCGTCTCACACGCGTCCTCAAGGAGGCAGGAGCACTCTCGGCATCCCCGTGACGGATCATGTGATTCTGGGGGAGATGCGTTCTTCAGCTTTTTCAGAAGAGGGCCTTCTGTAGGGATATATCACAGCGTTCCCTGCTCCCATACTCAGAGAGAGAGGAATTCGCCCCCAATCATCGAAATATACTGATACTGGAAACGATTCTTATTAAAACGTGATTAGGAGGGATTGTCATGAGCAAGATTAAAAAGATCCTTGTTCCGGTCGATGGGTCCGTCAGCGGATGCAAGGCGGTTGATGAGGCGATCTTCTTCGCAGAGAAATGCGACGCAGAGCTCGACTTCGTCTACGTTGCGGGCAACATCAACAAGGACATTCCGAGTCACATTGTATTTGATCGAATCTGGGAGAAACTTCCGGGTGAACGCAAGGCACGCAAACATGTCAAGAAAGCGGTCACGTTGCAAAGAGCATTCTTGAGGGTCGCGGACGAGGAGGGCAGCGACATCATCATCATGGGTAGCCGCGGACTCCGGACTTCTCAAGGGGGTACTCATCGGGGAGCGTCAGCCAGAAGGTAATCGAGAGGCAAAGATCCCTGTCATGGTGATCAAATAGGCGGGAGGTGCGGCTATGACCGTCCGAGCGTTTGGAGGAGCAGGAGGACGAGTTCCTCCGCCGCTGGCCGCGCGCAGCAAGGATGCAAAGCGCAGTCGTCCGATGGAGAGTGCCCTTTCGCACCAAATTTCAGCGCGACCGCGACCGCATCCTGCACTCAAAAATCGTTTTCGACGTCTCAAGCACAAGACGCAGGTCTACATTGTGGCGGGCGATCACTATCGCACGCGCATGACGCACAACCTCGAGGGTCTCTCAGATCTCGCGTACGATTGCACGCGGCCTGCGCCTCAACGAGGATCTCACGGAGGCCATCGCCCTCGGACACGATGTCGGCCATACGCCGTTTGGGCATGCAGGCGAGACGGTGATGGAGGAGATCACGGGGCATTTTTGCACACAACGAGCAGAGTCTTCGCATGGTCGAGATCCTCGAGCGCGGAGGGCGCGGACTGAATCTCACGGGAGAGGTGCGCGACGGCATCCTCAACCACACGGGAAAAGGGGCTGCCGACCACATTTGAGGGCGGATCGTCCGCATTGCCGATCGGATTGCTCTACCTCTGCCACGACTACGATGACAGCATCCGTGCAGGACTGCTCTCACCGGAGGATGTCCCCGCCGAGGTTCGGGAGTCCTTCGGAACGGATACTTCTGCGATGATTACGAGTATGGTGTCCGACATGATTGTCACCTCGGAGGAGCGCGGCGATGCGGCGCTCTCGGATGAGGTGCTGCGATGATGGACACCTTCCGCGCCTTTGTGTTCGAGCACATCTATCACTCCAAGACACTCGCGCACGAGCGTGCACAGGCGGGGTTTGTCCTGCGTGCGCTCATGGATCACTTCACCGTATATTTCGACACGCTCCCCCGTGAGTTCATTGCGCGGGCGGAGAAATGGGGACGGGAGCAGTGTGTGTGAACTATGTGGCGGGGCTGACCGACAGCTACGCGGTCTCGCTCTTCCGCGAGATCTATATCCCGCCCGTGGATCAGATGATGTACGTCAATATAAAAGGGAGACACCTATGCGTGACCCGAGGATGGAGGCCTTTAGTGCAGCAGGTGCGCGCGCAGACCGACATCCTTGCTGTCGCAGGGCTACGTTCCGCTGAAGCGCAAGAGGCAGACTGCTACTGGGGCTGTTGCCCCTTTCATAACGAAAAACAGCGTCGTTCTCCGTTGTGCCGGCGGACGGCTTCTTCTACTGCTTCGGCTGTCATGCGGGCGGCGATGTGTTCAAGTTCATCTCGCTCATGGAGCATATCACGCCGTTCGAGGCGATTGTCCGCCAGGCAGAGCAGCTCGGCATCGAAAAGCCGGAGCAGAAACGCGATCCGCGTGAGGAGGCACGCCTGCGTGAGCTGGACGACCTGAGGAAGGTCAACACGCTCGCGTGACTTCTTTCACAGCTGCCTGACCGTAACGCGGTACGGCGCGGAGGAGACGCTTCCTTGCCGGGCGGGGCATCACGGATGCGGCGATTGAGCGCTATGGCATTGGATTCGCGCCGGACGCATGGGCGAAGCTCTCCGATGCATTCAAAAAGCGCGGCATCTCGGAACATCTCCTCGTGAGGGCAGGGCTCGCCGTTAAGCGCGAGCGCAGCGATGGCGTCTATGACCGCTTTCGCAACCGCGTCATCATCCCCATTGCGGATGAGCGGGGGCGTGTCGTTGCCCTTTGGCGGGCGCGCGCTCGGCGATGTCAGCAAAAGTACCTCAATACGGCGGAGACGCCCGTATTCAATAAGCGCAAGCTCCTCTTTGGGCTCGATCGTGCACCGTGCAATTGCGAGCGAGGGCTGTGCGATCGTTGTCGAGGGCTATATGGATGCGATTGCCGCATGGGAGGCGGGGTGACGAACGTTGTTGCGACGCTCGGCACCTCGTTCACCAGCGATCATGCAGCCATCCTCCTCCGCCGTGCACCGCGCATTGTCTTCTGCTATGACAGCGATGCCGCAGGGCAGGGAGGCGACACTGCGTGCTCTCGCGGCCGTGCGTGGCCGTGCAGCAGAGGTGCGTGGCTCTCCTGCCGGACGGCAAGGATCCCGATGAGTATGTTCGTACGCACGGCGCAGAATCGTTCCGAGCCCTCGTCGATACGGCGAGTCCCGCTCCCCTCTTTCGTCTGCGGCACGTACGCGCACATATGGAGGACAGCGTCGATGGACAGCATGGCACTCACCGAGATGCTGCCCGTGCTCCGCGGAGCTTGATGCGGTGACTCGCACCGCCTATGTGCGGCGGGTGGCCGCAGACTCTTCCTCGATGAGGGGTCGTCGCCGATGCCCCTGCGCAGCTTCCTGCGGAGCGGCACAAGCGGAGAGTTCCTCTGTGCCAACGGTGCGGCGAGCGCCCGTGCGCCAGGCAGACGATGCTCTGCGGCGTGCGGGCCGCGAACTCGTTGCGGCAGCATGGCGTGATCCATCCTTCTCACTGAAATTTTGCTTCCCTTTCCTTGGACAATTTCCCGGATGAGGGCATCGGTGAAATCCTGCGCTCGATGGAGCAGCACCATGCGGCAGGAGGCTCGTTCGATGCGGACTTCATCGCCGCCCAGCCCTACGGCGGCGGGCACCGAGCTTGCGCGGGCACTTGCGGAGGAGCAGACACGTCCTATCGAGGCTCTGGGGTCCTTCGCCGTGCTCATCTGACGAGGCGAACTGGCGCGCCATCGCGTCGCGCCGAGGAGATGATGCAAAGAAGGAAAGAGGCATACATTGACGAATTAAACGAGGGTGAAGAGAATTCAGGGACGAGATTGCTCGTATGAATTCGCATCTATAGTTTAACAATCTGCTTTAGAAGATGTGCATGAGAACGATATACTAAATAATAGGATTTATTAAATAGTATTTTTATCCAAACTGAAAGGAGGGCGCAATGCAGACGGCAGCAGCACGAATCGAGTGCAAAGAGACGGACGGAACAGATTGTTTGGAGATATTGCTGAAAAAGGGCAAGGCGAACGGCGGCACACTGACCTATAGTGAGCTTCTCCGAAGCTTTGACCGTTGGGATATGACCCCCGACATGATGGATGAGCTATACAAGCGCTTCGCGATGAGAATGTAGAGATTATTGACGATACCCATGTCGATGAGGAGTTGGGCGATGAGGGCTCGATCCACTGATGAAATCGATAAGGAGGATGCCGAGGCAGATGTCGAGATCGATATCACCGTCCCCGAGGGGGTTGCGCTCGATGATCCTGTCCGTATGTATCTCAAAAGGAAATCGGCCGTGTTCCCCTGCTGACGGCAGAGGAGGAGGTCGAGCTCGCGCGCCGCATGGAGGCGGGCGATGAGGAGGCGCGTCATCGGCGAGGAGGCGAACCTGCGCCTCGTCGTGAGCATTGCAAAGCGCTATGTAGGACGCGGCATGCTCTTCCTGATCTCATCCAGGAGGGAACCTCGGACTCTTAAAGGCAGTCGAAAATTCGACTACAGCAAGGGTATAAATTCAGCACGTATGCAACGTGGTGGATCCGACGAGCGATTACGCGTGCGATTGCCGATCAGAGCACGCACGATCCGCATTCCCGTCCACATGGTCGAGACGATCAACAAGTACATTCGCATCTCGCGCCAGCTCCTGCAGGAGTTCGGGCGCGATGCAACCTGATGAGATAGCAAAACACTGGGGCTGAGCACAGCGCGTGCGTGAGATCATGAAGATCGCACGGGAACCCGTCGTCGCTCGAAACGCCGATTGGCGAGGAGGAGGACTCCCACCTCGGCGACTTCATCGAGACGAGGCGGCACTCGATCCCGCAGATGCGGCCTCCATGATGCTGCTCAAGGAACAGATTGCAGACGTCCTCCAAGACACTCGCTCCCGCGAGGCGGAGGTCCTGCGTCTGCGCTTTGGACTCGAGGATGGGCGTTCGCGCACGCGAGGAGGTCGGGCAGAGTTTTGGTGTCACGCGAGCGCATCCGCCAAATCGAGGCAAAGGCACTGCGCAAATTGAGACACCCTGTTCTGTCTGCGCAAACTACAAGGAAATCTTTGATATATAGAACCGAACGAATACACGATAGGAGGCCGCGTTATGACAGAGGGACGGAGCAGAAAGCGCCGGGCGCCGAGATCATTGAACGCCTGCTTGCCAAGGGCAAGAGCAACGGCGGACTCTGACGTATGGCGAGCTGATTGACGCACTGCAAAAACAGGACATGTCCCCGACGAAATGGACGATATGTACCAGCGCTTTAGCGATGAGGGCGTTGGGATTGTCGATGATGTACCGGTGGCAGCGAATGAATCTGCGGACGATGCCCCCGAGAAAGAGGAGGAGGTCGAGATCGATCTCTCCGTTCCGAGTTTCTCTGATGATCCTGTCCGTATGTATCTCAAGGAAATCGGACATGTGCCTCTGCTGACGGCAGAGGAGGAGGTCGAGCTTGCACAGCGTATGGAGGCGGGCGATGAGGAGGCGCGTCATCGGCTTTGAGGAAGCGAACCGCGCCTTGTCGTGAGCATTGCAAAGCGCTATGTAGGACGCGGCATGCTCTTCCTCCCGATCTCATCCAGGAGGGAACCTCGGACTCTTAAAGGCGAGTCGAAAAATTCGACTACAGCAGGGGTATAAATTCAGCACGTATGCAACGTGGTGGATCCGGCGAGCGATTACGCGTGCGATTGCCGATCAGGCACGTACGATCCGTATCCCCGTGCACATGGTCGAGACAATCAACAAGCTCGATGCGTATTTCCCGTCAACTCCTTCGAGAACTCGGCCGTGATCCGCGCCCTGGGGAGATCGCGAGAGAGATGGGGATCAGCGTCGCGCGTGTGCACGAGATCATGAAGATCGCACAGGAACCCGTATCGCTCGAAACGCCGATTGGCGGAGGAGACTCCACCTCGGCGACTTCATCGAGGGACGAGGCGGCGCCGGCGCCGGCAGGCCGCATCCTTTATGCTCCTGCGCGCGAGCAGCCTCGAGGAGGTCTTGGAGACGCTGACCGACCGTGAGAAGAACGTGCTGCGTCTGCGCTGGACTCGAGGATGGGCGTTCGCGCACGCTTGAGGAGGTCGGGCAGAGCTCGGCGTGACGCGTGAGCGCATCTCGCCGATCGAGGCAAAAGGCCCTGCGAGCTGCGTCACCGAGCCGCAGCAGGTACTGCGGGACTTCTTGGAGTAGTTGACGCTGCGAAATGTCGGATAATAAGCATATGAAAAGGCACTGCCGTAAAAGCGGTCAGTTCCCCAAACTCAGTATTAGAGTAAGATTACCCGCCTAAAGTTGGTACCTGCAGGCGGGTTCTCTTATCCTATAAGGCACGACACAGATCGTTATGAGAAATACGATCATTATCGTAAGAGTCATAAGCATCGCCCCCTTCAAGGGGACTAACCTGCCTCACCGTATGGCGTTGCTGTTTTTGATTATGTTTGTCCTGTACAAGCAACATTTACTTGACACATGGGCGTATTCCCCTTATAATATCAACGTCTGACATTCCTCGATAGCTCAGTCGGTAGAGCGTCTGACTGTTAATCAGAATGTCACTGGTTCGAGTCCAGTTCGAGGAGCTCATTTGTTAGGAGTGTAACGCAGCAGTTACACTCCTTTCTTATATCTGAAATCTTTGTGATGTGAGTCCCAGGCGGAAAAAGGAGGGCACATATGCAGCTGGACGAACGCCTTGCGGCACTGCTGCATTTGTTCCGACGTAACAACACTTGCCGACATCGGAGGCGATCACGCCTATCTTGCCGCGACCCTCGTCATGGAGGGGACTGCGCGCCGCGCCGTTGTTGGTGACCTCAGTGCGGAGCATGTGGCGGCACGTCGCACGACGCAGGCATGGCGCCTCACGCGTGAGATCGATGTGCGGCAGGGCGACGGACTGTCGGTACTCATCCCGGGCGAGGCAGAGGCCATCGTCATTGCAGGCATGGGGGAGCCCTGATTGCGCAGATCTTGGACGCCGCGCCTGATATTCTCACAGATGTGCAGACGCTCGTCCTCCAGCCCATGAATGGCGCGGCAAAACTCGCGCTGTTGGCTTTACGAACATGGATGGGACATCGTCGATGAGACGCTCGCATGCGCGGGCGGACATCTTTACGAGTCATTCGTGCGGAGCACGGCACCGCAGAGAGATGCCAGATGACGTATTTCTTCATATTGGCGCAAAAATCTTTGAAAAGCGAGATCCTCTGCTTCAGGGAATATATTGAAGCGAAGATCGTAAAGCTTACCCGCGCCGCTGCCGGCATCGAATGCGAGCGAGAAGGCACGGCAGAGTGAGGGAGTACCGCGAAAACGGTGTCGCTGCTCGCGGCACTGCGAACGATGCTTGCACTGTGCTGAATCAAGCTGTTCCCTCACAGGCTCGTAGGGAGCGGCGATACAGATGCAAAGGAGGACATCATGTAGCTGCCAAACGATAATGAACGCGCTCGAGCGTCCTCGCGCCGCGCCGCCTTGCCGAGGACTGGGACAACCCCGGACTCCTCGTCGGCAGCTGCGCACAGAAGGTTAGCCGCATCCTTGTCGCGCTTGACGTGGACGACGCGCGTTACACAAGAGGCAATCGACCGCAGGGCAGATATGATTGTCGCGCACCATCCTGCGATCTTTCGCGGCGTGAAGCAGCTGCGTACTGACCTCCCGCTCGGGCGCCGTCTCGCCGCTCTCCTCACGCACTATCATGCGGTTTCGCCGCACATACGAACCTCGACATCACACATGGCGGCGTCAACGACGTACTTGCCGAACGCCTCCGGACTCGAAAAGCTCTCCGCGTTTGTCATCACACATCAGGAGGACGGTGTGACCGAGAGCCTAGGGCGTGTGGGTTCGCTTCCAACGCCCCTGTCCATCGAGGACTTTGCCCTGTGCGGTCAAGGAGCGCCTCGGCGTCTCACATGTTCGCCTCGCTGCCGCTGCGCGCGTGCCTGTGCGCCGTGTCGCCGTATGCGGCGGCGCGGGCGCGGACTTCATCGACGATGCCGTGCGGCGCAGCGTGGATGTCTATGTTACGGTGATGTAAAGTATCACGAGGCACAGCGCGCCGTCGAGCAGGGGATGCACATCATCGACGCGGGGCACTTCGGCACAGAGGCGCCCGTCCTCCCGTTCTCGATGGAGCAGCTCTATGCGGAGCTTGCCGCCGAGCGCGGAGAGATTGAGATTTTTGTCACAAACACGCAGCGAGACGTGTTCGATGTGATCACATCACAAAGAAACAGAGCAGGGGAAAGGGAACACTATGGATCAGAAGCATATCCGCAATTTTTCCATCATCGCCCACATCGACCACGGCAAATCCACGATTGCCGACCGGCTCATCAGTACACGGGTACCCTTAGTGAGCGCGAGATGGAGGCGCAGGTGCTCGACAACATGGATCTCGAGCGCGAGCGCGGCATCACGATCAAAGGCACAGACGGTCCGCCTCGACTACCGCGGCGAGGACGGTGAGATGTACGAGCTGAACCTCATTGACACGCCAGGGCATGTTGACTTCAACTACGAGGTCTCGCAGCCTTGCCGCGTGCGAGGGGCACTTCTCGTCGTCGATGCAGCGCAGGGGTCGAGGCACAGACACTCGCAAACGTCTACCTTGCACTGGAGCACGACCTCGAGATCGTCCCGTCATCAACAAGATCGACCTGCCGAGCGCAGAGCCGGATCGTGTAAAAACGGAGATCGAGGATGCCATCGGACTCGACACGAGCGCAGCTGTTCTCGCATCGGCAAAGACCGGGCTTGGCATCAAGAGATTCTTGACGCCGTCGTCGCATTCGTGCCGCCGCCGGAGGGCGATGCAGAGGCACCCCTGCGCGCGCTGATCTTCGACTCCTATTTCGACCCATACAAAGGGCGTGATCGCAAACGTGCGCATCAAAGAGGGCTGCATCAAAAAGGGTATGAAGCTGAAGCTCGTGGCGACGGGCAAGACCTTCGACGTGACGGATGTCGGATGCTTCCGTCCGCAGCCCGTCGATACGGGCGAACTCCACACAGGCGAGGTCGGCTTTATCGCCGGCGCACTGAAGGACGTCGCGATGTGCGCGTGGGTGATACCGTGACGAGCGCGGGCGGCCTGCGGCTGAGGCACTGCCCGGCTATCGCGGCGTCACGCCCATGGTCTTCTGCGGACTCTATCCCGAGGACAGCAAGGACTACGACAACCTCCGTGAGGCGCGAGAAGCTGCAGCTCAACGATGCTGCCGCTCGTCTCGAGCCGGAGACCTCCATCGCACTTGGCTTTGGTTTCCGATGCGGCTTCTCGGTCTCCTCCACATGGATGTCATACAGGAACGCCTCGAGCGCGAGTACAACCTCGGCCTCATCATGACGGCGCCGTCCGTTGTCTACCACGTCTACCGCACGGATGGGACGATGGTAGAGGTCAGCAACCCCGCCGACCTCCCGCCTCGACTGAGATCGACCACATCGAGGAGCCATGCGTCAAGGCGACCGTCATCGTGCCGAAGGACTACGTCGGCGCGGTCATGGAGATCTCACAGGAAAAGCGCGGCGTATTCCAGACGATGGACTACCTCGATGCAACGCGCGTCATGGTCATCTACCATATTCCGCTGAACGAGATTCTCTACGACTATTTCGATCGGCTGAAATCCGCGACGCGCGGCTATGCGTCCCTCGACTACGAACTCATCGACTACCAGACGAGCAACCTCGTCAAGCTTGACATCCTCCTCAACGGCGATGCCGTGGACGCGCTCTCAACCATTGTTCACCGCGATCGGGCCGTCACGCGCGGAAGACAGCTTGCTGTCAGCTCAAGGGCATCATCCCGCAGCAGATGTTCGAGATTCCGATTCAGGCGGCCATCGGGAGCAAGATCATCGCGCGCGAGAACGTGCGCGCGCGCCGCAGGACGTTCTTGCAAAATGCCACGGCGGCGACATCACGCGCAGCGCAAGCTGCTCGAGAAGCAGAAGGAGGGCAAGAAACGCATGAAGGCGGTCGGCGGTGTGAAAGCTGCCGCAGGAGGCATTATGGCGGTGCTGAAAAATTGACGAATGACACAGCCGTATGGGGCATCTATGCCCATTCCCTACTAGTGTGATGTACATACTGTGACTTTTCTTCCGCTGCCGTGAGAAATGACACACGAGTGGAGATGGCAGACTATGCGGCGGCGCTTCGGGCGGAGATTCTGCGCGAGTGCCGCCGCTTCGCACACGTTGGGGCGACGCGGCGACCCTCTACATCGGCGGCGGCACGCCGACGGCTTGCCGCCGCATTCCTCACCGACATCTTAGAGAATCTTCGGAAGACGGCGGGAAATCTATTGAATGTACCGTTGAGACCGTCCGGCACTGTGGACGAGGCGTATCTCACGCAGATCAAAGCAGCGAGCGAACCGCCTCAGCCTCGGCGTGCCAGAGTTTTGACGACCGACTGCTCCGTGCCATCGGGCGCATCCATGACGGAGGAGGCGCGTGCGGCATTTCATGCGGCACGCGCTGCGAGCTTTACAAATGTCGGCCTCGACCTGATGTATGGACTGCCGACCCAGGCTTTGGGCGATCTAAAACGCAGCGTCGGGAAGCTCTTGCCCTTGCCCCCGAGCATATCTCCGTCTATGGGCTGATCGTCGAGGAGGGGACGCCGATGGCAGCGGCAGAGGGGGCGGGCAAACTTGCGCTGCCGAGCGAGGATGCGGCGGAGGAGATGTATGACTGGCTGACGGAGGTACTGCCCGCGTGCGGCTATCATCGTTACGAGATCTCGAACTTTGCGCGGCCAGGCTTTGAGAGTCGGCACAACCTCGGCTATTGGAGGAACGTGCCTTATCTCGGCGTCAGGGCGGCGGCACGCGGCTATGTCGACGGCGTGCGCTGGGGGAATGAGCGGATACGCGCGCCTATATCCGCGGCATCCCGGAGGGATGTTCCGTCCGCACCCCTGAGGATGCTGTGCGTACCCGCGAGAATGCCATGGAGGAGTATGCCTTCCTCGCTCTGCGCACGGCGGAGGGCATTGATGCGGCCGACTTTGCGCGTACCTTCGATGCGGCGTTGGACGATATCTATGGAGCAGTGATTGAGAAATATATTATGGAGGGCCTCCTATGCCGCACATCGACGCATATTGCGCTCACCAGCGGGCATGAAGGTCGGCAACGAGATCTTTGCGGCGTTTTGCATTAAAGATTATTTTATGCTATGATGGGGACTGTAAAGTGCTCTAATAAAGGAGAACTGCCATGAAAACACTCACTATGATCGAGATGGCGGGCTGCCCCTACTGTGCAAACGCACATCGTGCGATGGATGCACTCCGCGCTGAGGGCGGCACCTATGCCGACGTACAGGTTGAGTTGATCGACGAACAAAGAGCCTGCAAAGCACACAGCCGTTCGCGGGACAGTACTACTATGTGCCGAGCATCTTCCTCGATGGTGAGAAGCTCTACGAGGCGCAGCCGGGGAGACAGCTACGACAAAATTCTTGCCGAGGTAAAGCGCTCGTTTGATACGGCTGCCGCGGGTTAAAAACGATGTGCATAAAAATTATGCAAAAGAGTCATAAGAAAAACGAAAATAGACTTGTAAATTCATTGGAAATCCAGCATAATAAAATGTGCTATTTTCACTAATATACATAAACCTCGCAGAAGTGTTGTGCATGGGTAACACAGCCCAATCTGCGAGGGGAAAAACAAGATGAGGTGAGTTTATGCATCAACCCGTAACCGACAACCCATTCGTCATCATGATCATCAACATGGTAATCGTTTTTGCCGTGTTGATCGTGATCTGAGGGCTTATCGAGCTGACCCATCAGCTCGACCGACGAGAGAAGGCAGATCCGCCAGCGGCGGAGCCTGCACGATCCGGCCGCTGCTCCCGCATCTGCACCGAAGGCATCCGCCTCGACAGGGGATGAGCGCGGAGACTGTCGCGGTCATTGCGGCAGCTGTTTCTGCATGCGGCTACAGTGCTGAACAGATCCACGCGATCCGTCCGGCTGAGCAGCCCGCATGGCGCACTTATGCCCGCACGAGCGGCATGCGCACGGCACGCTAAGGAGGGAGTGATAGATTATGGATAATGCATTTACCATCTCCCTGCAGGCCGTTGCCGATGGCAGTGGGTTCGTAGGCATGACGGGCGGCAATGTCATCATGATTCTTGTCGGCCTCATCCTCCTCTACCTCGCGTTTGCACGCGACTTCGAGCCGCTGCTCCTCAGCCCAATCGCGTTCGGCTGTATCCTCTGCGAACATTCCGTTCAACGGCTTTCGAGGAGCCGGGCGTTATGTCTGCGATTGGCATGGGTATCAAGTACGAGATCTTCCCGCCGCTCATCTTCCTTGGTGTCGGTGCGATGACGGACTTCGGACCGCTGATTGCACGTCCCTCGAGCCTTCTCATGGGCGCTGCGGCACGGTTCGGCGTCTTTATTGCTCTCCTCGGTGCGATGATGCTTGGCTTCACGGCACAGGAGGCAGGCTCCATCGGTATCATCGGCGGTGCGGACGGTCCGACGTCGATCTACCTCGCTACGAAAATGGCACCCCACCTTCTCGGCGCAATTGCTGTCGCCGCGTATACCTACATGGCTCTCGTTCCGCTCATTCAGCCGCCGGTTATGCAGCTGCTCACCTCAAGAAGGAGCGTGAGGTCATCATGGAGCAGGCGCGTGAGGTCACGAAGTTCGAGCGTATCGCATTCCCGATTGTCTCGACCATCTTCATCAGCCTTCTCCTCCCGTCCATCACGGCTCTTCTCGGTATGCTCATGCTGGGCAACCTCTTCCGTGAGAGCGGCGTGACGGATCGTCTCTCCGATACGGCGCAGAACGCGCTCATCAACACGGTCACGATCTTCCTCGCGCTTGGCACGGGTCTCACGATGAGTGCAGAGCTTCCTCGTTACGGAGACCATCCTCATCATCTGCCTTGGTCTTGTCGCCTTCATCTTTTGGTACGGCGGCAGGGCGTTGTCCTCGGCAAGATCATATGCCCGTGCAACGGCTGGAAGGTCAACCCGCTCATCGGCTCTGCGGGCGTTTCCGCTGTTCCGATGGCAGCACGCGTCAGCCAGATCGTCGGCATCAAAGGCAAAGCCGGGCAACTACCTCCTCATGCACGCCATGGGTCCGAACGTCGCAGGCGTTATCGGCACGGCTGTTGCAGCAGGTACGATGCTCGCGATGCTCATGTAATCAGGTTACCCAATCTCTCCTAAAAATTTCGGCAACAGGATAGCTCCCTGCTGCCAATATATCCCTAGCAATTGACAAAAACCCTCCTTCATAGGTACTATGGGGAGGGCTTTTGATTCCCTCTATCGCACTGTTCTTCCACCGGTGCGGATGTGTGAAAATATGATGAAACGGAAGGAAGATTTTATGCGCGGAACGTTCTATGGCATCGGCGTCGGTCCCGGCGACCCGGAGTTGCTCACGGTAAAGGCAATCAAGGCGATTGAGGCGGCAGACGTCCTCATAGCGCCCAAGACGGAGAAGAAGGAGGCAGCGTCGCCCTTGAGATTGCACGCCCGTATCTCAAGAAGGACATCGAGATTGTCTATCAGGTCTTTCCAATGGTTAAGGATTTTGCAGAGGACACGGGTGCCTGGGAGGCAAACAAGGCGGAGATCTTGGCACTCCTGAACGAAAGGGAAGAATGTCGCGTTCCTGACGCTCGGCGATCCCATGTTCTTCAGCACCTATATCTACGTATTTCGCCTCCTCGAGCATGAGGATGTGGACATCGTTACCATTCCGGGCGTACCGGCCTTCATTGCGATCGGCAGCTACGTCGGGCGGCCCATCGTCGAGGGAATGACGTGCTTGCCATCATTCCGGGGACGGCGGACAAGAAGCGGCTCGAGGAGGTTATGGCAGTTGCGAGCAGCGCTGTCGTCATGAAGGTGTACCGCAACTCGAAGAGATCATCGACCTCCTGCGGCGCAATGATATGGCGAAGGAGGCTGTGCTTGTCAGCCGTGTCGGTCTTGACGGCGAGCGAGTCATCCACGATCTTGAGGCACACGCGGACGAGGCTGAACTATCTCCACGATTCTCACGCGAAGGAGTTGATGATGATGATGAAACAGTGGACACTCGTCCTGCTCCTCCTCTGCTCTCTTGTGCTTACGGCGTGCGGTGCTCCATCAGCTGAGCAGACGACGCAGGGCGGCTATGCGACGATCACGGACGACAACGGACGTACGGTCACTGTGACAAGAAGCCGGAGCGCGTCGTTGTCACATCGGCCTCCTTTATTGCGCCGCTCTACGCGGTCGGAGGGGAGGTCGTCGGCAGTCCCGTGACGAAGTCCAAGGTGCTTCCGCGGCAGAAGGCGGCGACCATCGGCCCCGTTTACCAGATCGATACGGAGAAGATCATCGCGCTTACCCCCCGATCTCGTCATCATCAACAAGGGCATGAATGAAAAAGCTCATCGAGACTCTCGCGGCGAATGACATCAAGACGCTCGTCATCGAGATGAAGAGCTACGAGGATGTAAAGCGCGAGATCGGAACCTTTGCTGCGCTCACGGGTGAGAAGGCAAGGGCGATGAACTCGTCGCGAAAATGGACGCAGACATCGAGGCGGTACGCACCTCCATCCCGCAGGAGAAGAAGCGCATCTCCATCATCCACAGCACGGGGCAGGGACTCTCTGTCCAGCTGGACGGCAGCATTGCCGGCAGTATCGCGAAGATGCTCGGATGGGAGAATACGGCGGCGGGGATGCCGGCGCTCGATAAGAACCCGGATGCTGCGCCCTACAGCATGGAGACGCTCGTCGCGCAGAACCCGGACATCATTTTTGTGACGAGTATGGGGGAGGAGGCAGAGATTCGCGCCTCGATGGAGGCGATGTTCGCCGAGTCCCGCGTGGCAGAGCGTCGGCGCGATCCGTGACGGACGCGTCTACTACCCTGCCGCAGGAGCTCTTCCTCTTTAGTCCCGGCATCGAGTATCCGGCCGCGGTGAAGTATATGGCGAGGCTGATCTATCCATGAAAAAGCGCATTGCATTGCTCCTTCTCTTTGCCGCACTCGCTGCATTTGCGATGCTGCTTTCTACAGCGAAGGGCTCTGTCGATATCCCCTTTGGAGATTCTGACGATCCTTAGCGGCGCGCGTGATACGGCACACGCACAAATCCTCTGGAACATCCGTCTGCCCCGCACGATCGTCGCAGCCTCGTCGGCATCAACCTCGCGCTCTCGGGCGCGATTCTGCAAAGCGATTCTCAGAAATCCGCTCGCCGACCCGCACATCATCGGTATCTCCTCTGGGGCAGGTCTTGCGGGCATCTTTATCATGCTCATGATGCCGGGGGCGGCGTGGCTCATCACACCAGCGGCGTTTGGCGGGGCGATGCTTGCGGCACTCCTCATCTACATCCTCGCGTGGCGCGACGGCATCCGCCCGACCCGCATCATCCTCGCGGGTGTGGCGGTGTCGGCATCCCTCGGTGCGGGCATCTCGGCCATGATGATCCTCTACAGTGACCGCGTACACAGTGCACTCATGTGGATGGTCGGCGGACTCTCCGCGCGCAGCTGGCCGCACGTTGAGATGCTGCTGCCGTACACCGTCGCAGCGGGACTCTGCGCGCTCCTCGCGGCACAGCGGCTCAACATTCTCCAGCTTGGCGACGATATGGCACGCGGCATCGGTCTTGCCGTTGAGCGCACGCGCATCCTCCTCACGGCGGTTGCCGCTCTCCCTCGCTGCGAGTGCCGTCTCCGTCGTGGGCCTCCTCGGCTTCGTTGGATTGATTGTTCCCATGCTGCACGTCTCATGATCGGCTCGGACTATCGCTTCCTGCTTCCCTGCAGCGATGCTGCTTGGGATCGCCGTCGTGACACTCAGCGATACAGCGGCACGGCTGATGTTCTCGCCGCTCGAACTGCCTGTGGGGATCATCATGGCAGTTGTTGGTGCGCCGTTCTTTCTCTATCTCCTGAGGAGGCAGCCATGAGTGCGGGATTGGGGGCGCAGAATCTCTGCGTGAAGATTGCGGGCAAGGAAATTCTGCATAGCTTGAACGTCAGCATCGCAGCGGGCTCGCGCACGGCGATCATCGGACCAAAACGGCGCGGGCAAGACCACTCTCCTGCGTGCGCTCGCGAGGCTGAACCGTCGCTATACGGGGGACATTCAGCTCGACGGGCGTGAGCTTGGACGTACTCAGAGAAGGAACTCGCGCGCGTGCGAGCCATCCTGCCGCAGGAACGCACGGCGGCGCAGGGGCTGACCGTGGAGCAGCTCGTCACCTACGGACGCTTTGCACATGCGGGACTCTTTCAGACGCGTGCGGGTGCTGAGGACCGAGAGGCCGTTGCATGGGCGATGGAGACCGCGCACGTCGCCGCGTTTGCCGAGCGCGAGGTGCATACCCTCTCCGGCGGTGAGCGGCAGCGTGTCTTTCTCGCGATGGCACTAAGTCAGCGGCCGCGCCTGCTGCTTCTCGATGAGCCGACTACCTACCTCGATGTCGCGCATCAGCTGCGCGTCATGGAGATCATCACGCGCCTCAATGAGGAGCACGGCATGACGATCCTCATGGTGCTGCACGACATGGCACATGCCATGCAGTATGCCGATGCCATCGTCCTCGTGAGCGTGGACACGTTGTCGCTACCGGTGCTCCCGCCGAGGTGCTCACCGAGGCGCATCGCCGATGTCTTTGGCGTTGCGGTCGAGATCTTTACGAACAGCCGCGGCGTCCGTGTGCCGTCTCCTGTGGCGCTTGTGGAGGAGTGAGGCTGAAATGAGCAAACATAAGCTTAAAAATTATAACCAAGTATAAAATGACAATAGGGCTTGCAATTTGTTTTTACGTGGTATGATGAAATCGTTCCAAGGAAGAGAATAAATCGCAAAAAGGAAACATGGACACTTTAGCGACATCTCACTCCTTTGGAAATCAGATACTATCTGTTTTTACAGAAGGAGGAGTTTCTATGAAGAAGACCTCGTATCCGCACTTGCAACAGCTGCTCGTTGTCGGTGCAGCAAGCACCACGTTCGCTGCTGCGAACCCGTTCTCCGATGTGCCCCGTGATCACTGGGCATACGATGCTGTAACCCAGCTCGCTGCTGACGGCGTTGTTGAGGGCTACGGCGACGGCACCTATCGCGGTGACCGCAATATCACGCGTTATGAGATGGCGCAGATGGTTGCAAAAGGCGATGGCGAAGGACAACATGTCCGCATCGGATCGTGCACTCGTTGACCGCCTCGCGGCTGAGTTCCGCTGATGAGCTGAACAACCTCGGCGTCCGCGTCACGAAGCTCGAGCGCAACGCTGACATGGTGAAGTGGAACGGCAAGCTCGAGTACACCTACACGAGCGAGCGCCGTGACGTGCCGTTCACGCGTGATGGTGTGACGAAGAAGAAGCACAACGCTGATGAGGTTCTCTTCCGCCTCGAGCCGAGCGCAGGGTCAACAATCACTGGCATGTGAACGCACGCCTGATGCTGGATACAACATGGATAAGGACGACAGCGCAGTGTTGTTCCTCAAGCGTGCATGGGCACAGGGCGACCGACAACTTCTCGCTGAAGCTCGGTAAGATGGAGTTCGTCACTGCTGAGGACAGTACCAGGCTCCGGCTCCATCGTCGCTGATGGCGAGTTCTCGGGCGCAGAGGCTAGCTTCGGCAAGGGATCTCCGGGTGAAGCTCCAGGCTGAGTCGTTACAGCCACGGTGGAGACTTTGGTGATACGGCCAACTATCAGGGTGCAGAGCTCCAGCATGAGAATGGCAGCCTCCAGGCTGGTGCCGGCTACTATCGCTTTGGCTCCGCTGACCTCAATGGCGCATATAGCCTCAGCCGAGCAAGGACAAGATGAACGTCTGGGCACTGGAACGGCGGCTATCACTTCGACAAGAACATCGCTCTGACGGGTGCATATGCACAGAACGCGGATGCGCGAGGACTATAAGAAGTCTGGCCAGGTCTCGCTTTGAGTACAAGGGCGCAGATGCAGCGGACAAGGGTTCGTGGGGCGCGTACGTCTCCTCACCGTCATCTCGGCAATGCCTCCGTTGAGGGCATGCACGATGGTGCACTCTCGCTACACGAAGGGTGTCGAGCTCGGCACGAACTACACGATCTGGAACAATGTTGTCTCTCCGCGAAGTACTTCAAGGGCAAGGACTTCACGAGAACGACGGATGACAAGGTCTCAAGCTCTTCGGCCGCGTTGAGTTCCCTGTTCTAAAGGTTCATCGTCACAAACTGCGGCGCTTGCCGCATAGGAAAATCCTCCCATCGGAGGGGATCGTTATATGAGAAGGCTGGAATATACTTAACGTGAAGCTATATTGCCCATAAGGTTTCCGCAAGGGAAATGTTGCACTGAACGTTCTATCGGCTCGCTGTGCTCACACTTCCCGTTGTGACGGGGGAAGCTAAGATGCTCATATCTAGCCTCCCCGTGCGACACGGGGAGGGGGACCGCTAAGCGGTGGAAGGGAGCGCTTGTAACGATATCGCTGACATAATGATAAGGGGTGTTGCACGAAGTTTTTGGCTTCATGCAACACCCCTTTGTTTTAAGTGGTTTATGCAGATACGTCGATGCTGTTCCCAAGGCTGGGGTCGAGGCTCGCTGTGGTTTCCTCGATGAGTTCGAGGGCCTCCTTGCCGGGAGTCCATGGCGAGCTTTGCGACGGCGATACCGAGCTCTGTGCGGCCTGGGCCTGGTGCATTCCAACTGACATCTGTGCAATGTCCATTGTAAGATCCATTGTACTTCCCCCTCTCTTAGACGTAGATGCTGAAGAGGTTCAGCATGTTCGGAGTAGCGCGACATGGTGGGCAGCGATCGGCCGTTCAAAAAGGCTCGATGCGTAGTTGAGCTGACTGCCGATTGCCTGCTCCATGGACGGAATGACGCGGCTGCGCGACATCTGCGCGTACTGCGCGTGACGGTCGGCGCGACCGGCGAGTCCGCCCCTGCCGAGGATGGCCTCAGACTGAGCCGGGGACTCGGTGAGGGCGCGTGCAAGACAGCTCTCGTTCACGCTCATCTTGCCTGTTTTGGCGTCGACGGTGATGCCCATCTTCGCGTATGAGTCCGCCTTGTATGTGGTGTCGGAGAACTCTGTGCTGAGCTGACGAACGCCCTTGCCAGAGCTCTTGTTTTTCCCGCAGGAAGTCTGAGGTCTCGTTGTACTCGTTCACGAGATCCTTGACGTTTCCAATGGCGAGTCTTGAGGCGGCGGTCACTGTAGGATTTGGAGCCGTCTGCATTCGTCGTGATGTCGGAGCTGCTGGAGCTGATAGTCCATCCCGCTGACCTTGCCGGCGGATTGCGCAGATCGCTTCATGTTCGAATCGTACTCGGCGTAGAACTTGGAACTCGTCTCCGCGTAGGACTTGCGCAGGCTTGCCGCCTGATTTGCGATGTCCATGATGGAACGGAGCTCCTTCGCACTGGATTCCGCTGTCACTGTGTGGAGTAGTAGCTGGAGCTGGGGCGTCTGCGTGTCCTGATTGCCGCCGAAGAGCGCTGCCGTCGCGTCCGTGCGTGAGTTGCTCGGTATAGAGCGATGTGTAGATGCTGCGCGCTGCGCTGAGTCATCCGTGTAATGGTTGCCATATATCTTCCCCCTTCCCTGGTTGTGGCACAATACCATGAGGCTAATTTCCTACATACTATTATATCGTTTTGCCAAAATGTCATTAGTTTTACGAGAAAAATTTATCATTTGTCATGCGTTCTGTGGTAGAATAGGGAAAATATTTGGAAGGAGGTACGGCTTGAGGGCTGCATTTATGACGCTCGGCTGTAAGGTGAATCAGTTCGAGACGGAGACAATGGAGGGGCTGTTTCGTGCGCGCGGCTATGAGTGTGGTCGCGTTCGAGGACATGGCGGATGTCTATGTCATCAATCACGTGCTCGGTGACGCATCTGAGCGACCGCAAATCACGTCAGCTGATTTCGCCGCGCGGCGCGGACGAATCCCTCGTGCCTGCATCGCGGTGACGAGGCTGCTATGCACAGGTCGCCCTGAGGAGATCCGTGCGCTCGAGGGCGTGCGTGTGGTGATCGGGACGAAGGAGCGCGCCCGTATCGTGGACTATGTGGAGGCATCACTCATGAGACGACGGGCATCGCGGGGACAATCACGGATATCATGCAGGCCCGTGTCTTTGAGGACATCCCGCTCCACGCACTCCACCGCACGCGCTTTTTGAAGATCGAGGATGGATGTCAAAACTTCTGCACGTTCTGGCATTATTCCCTATGCACGCGGCCCTGTGAAGTCGCGCGAACTCTCTGCCGTTGCGCGTGAGATGGCGCTTCTCACGGAGGCAGGCTTTCACGAGGTGGTGCTGACGGGGATTCATCTCGGCGCATACGGCATTGATCTCGCCAGAGCGGCCGACGCTGGCTGATGCGTGCCGTACGGCGCTCGCCGAGAAAAAGCTGCGCCGCCTGCGCCTCGGGTCACTCGAGTCGGTGGAGCTGTCCACGGATCTCCTCGATCTGATACGGTCGGAGCCGCGCTTTGCAGCGCATCTGCACCTGCCGCTGCAGGCGGGGGGAGCGATCATGTGCTGCGTGCGATGAATCGCCACTACAGTACGGCGGATTTTCGCGTCTCGATCGCGGAGGTGCGCCGCAGCGGTGCCGGGCGTTGCGATCTCGACGGATATCATCGTTGGTTTTCCGGGAGAGACGGGAGGAGGATTTCGCAGCAGGGATGGCGTTTGTGCGTGAGATCGGCTTTGCTCGGATGCATGTATTCCCGTACTCGGCGCGCAAGGGAACACCGGCGGCACGGCGTGCGGATCAGGTGCCGCCGATGGTGCGAAAGGAGCGCTGCACGGATGCACGGGCGCTCGCTGAGGAGATGGCGAGGCGTATCACCGCAGTCAGCTCGGCTACGGTGGCGGAGGTGCTCTTTGAGACGACGGCAGACGATGTGACGGATGGACTGACGGAGACGTATGTCCGTGTCTATACGGACGCAGATGTTGCGCGCGGGAGATTGTACCGATGCGCCTCACGCATCTTTACAGAGATGGGATTTGGGGCGAAAAATCTCTTGACACGCTCCCTCCAATCTGCTATTATAATCGAGTCGCAAGACACGTGACTCAGTAGCTCAGCTGGATTAGAGTATTTGACTACGAATCAAAGGGTCGGGGGTTCGAATCCCTCCTGGGTCACCATTATGAATCTATAACGTCGACTGTGGTCGGCGTTTTTATTTTCCTATTCTCAAATAGATGACTGAGAATGAAAATATGAACGGCGTTCATTTTCTCTTTTCAAATGCATTCTTTTTCGGTATAATAGTTCTGTATGGCAAAAGAAAGGGTGAGGTTCTTTTTGGAGGAGAAAATGGGCCGCCGAGAGCGCAAGAAGCTGCAGTCCCGCCGAGAGCGATTCTGGAGGCAGCGATCAGTGAGTTCTCGAAGAAGGGCTACAAGGAGACATCCGTTGCGGACATTATGAGCACGGCAGATCTCAGGATCGGGACTTTTTACAACTATTTCAACTCAAAGGAGGATCTGCTGTTCTCGCTGCTTGGGCGTCTCAGCGAGACGATTCGCATGGCGCTTGCAGAGGCGCGCGCGGCAGGCGCAGTTCGCTCGAGCTGCTCGAGGTGGGCGCACGCGTGACGGCGAAGTTCCTCGATGAGAATCGATTTGTCATGCCGTTGTTCCTCTCGGCATCCCATCATACGATGCATGGCGGGCCGGAGATAGCTGGGGACGGCCCGTGGCAAAACCGATCGAGCAGCCGTATGACGCCGCAGATCAAAGCAAGTCTTTACGGAGATCATCTGTGCCGGGGCGGGAGGCAGGCGAGATCACGCGTGATGTGCCGGTCGATTTGATTGCGGAGATGTTCCACTCGCTCTATCAGGCCGCGGCATTTAGTCATTTGGAGATTTCCTTTCAGGAGAATATCGCGCTCAAGACGCGGCTCCTCCTCGACAGGATTCGCAAGCGGAATGAGCAGCCGTCTGGCGAATAAATAATTCTTGTGTGTATTTAGGGAGACCGCAATGATCAGCGTAACGAAGCTTCTTTTTGATGGATGAATACTATGGCGACGAATTGCGTTACGGGCATAATGCACATCGCATGAAGAGCGGTGCAGCGGAGGGCGTGGGACCTGTGCGTCGTGTGGAACTCGACGCGCACGTGCAACCTGCGCTGCCGTCACTGCTATATGGGTCGGACGGGCAGAAGTATGCGGGTGAGCGTGACGACGGAGGCGAAACGCTTCATCGACGATCTGGCCGAGTTCCGCGTGCCGGTGCTGCTGTTCTCGGGCGGCGAGCGCTCATTTCGCCCGACTTCTTCGAACTGGCGGAGTATGCGCGCGACAAGGGGTGCGTCCGACGCTCTCGACGAGACGAGGACGCTCATCACGCGCGATGTGGCCCAACGGATCAAGGATCTCGGCGTCGGCTATGTCGGCATCTCGCTCGACGGCCTTGCGGATGTGAACGATATGTTCCGCGGGGTCGAGGCGCGCGTATCAGCGTGCGATGGAGGGGATCGAGAACTGCGTTGCCGTGGGGCAGCGCGTGGGTCTACGCTTTACGATCAACCACCACAACATCATGGAGCTGGACAAGATCTTCGACTTCATCGAGGAGAGGGATCAATCGTGTCTGCTTCTACCATCTCGTCTACTCGGGGCGCGGCGGCCAGATGATGGATGAGGATGTGTCTGGCGGAGGTCGCGGCGTGCGATGGATCACGATCATCGCGCGGACGAAGGATTTCGAGGCGCGCGGCCTCAAGAAAGGAGATCCTGACGGTGGACAACCACTGCGACGGGATCTATATGTATCTCAAGGCTATCGCGGAGGGCAACGATGCGGGGCGGGCAGATCAGAAGCTGATCGGCGCGAATGGCGGCAACCGCTCGGGCATCGCGTTCGGTGAGGTCGATCATCTCGGCTAGTGCATCCCGATCAGTTCACGCAGCACCACACGTTCGGGAACGTGCGTGAGCTGCAAGTTCGGCGATATCTGGCGGGATATGACGCACCCGATTCTCGCGGGGGCTGAAGGATCGCAAGCCGCTGCTGAAGGGGCGCTGCGCCAAATGCCAGTACCTGAGCTGGTGCAACGGCAACTTCCGCACGCGCGCCGAAGCGCGGACGGGTGACTTCTGGGAGTCCGATCCGTCCTGCTATCGACGGATGAGGAGATCGGTATTGCGAGGGCTGCGCTGGCAGGCGCCCCGATGGAGGCGGCGCACGCCACACGGGCACGCGGTGAGCGACGCAGCGATGGGAGGGCACCCCCATGCAGCGGGACATCCACACGGTATGGGGCACCCCGGCGGGCATCCGCATGGTATGCCGAGGGGCACCCGCAGGGCGTTGCGGGCGGCGGCGTGAAGATCATCTCGTGGAATACGACGAATGCGTGCAATATGTACTGCGCGCACTGCTACCGCGATGCGGGCTGCCGCGCGGACGAGGGACTCTCGACGGAGGAGGGCAAGAAAACTTCTTCGCGAGATCGCAAAGGCGGGGTTCCGCATCATGATCTTCTCGGGCGGGGAACCCTGACACGTCCCGACATCGCTTGAACTCGTTTCCTACGCGCGTGGGCTTGGGCTGATCCCTGTGTTCGGCACGAACGGGACGCTGATCGATCTGCCGATGGCAAAGGCACTCAAGGAAGCGGGGCGTGCGGCATGGGCATCTCACTTCGACTCCGCTCGACAAGACGAAGCACGATACGTTCCGTTCCTTCCCAGGCGGCTGGGATGGCGCGGTGCGCGGCATGATGAACTGCCGCGAGGCGGGCGCTGCCGTTCCAGATCCATACGACGGTGATGGACTGGAACGCGCACGAGCTGAGGCGATGACGGACTTCGCCGTGGAGATCGGGGCGAAGGCGCACCACTTTTCTTCCTCGTGCCGACGGGACGTGCGGAGACGATCGAGGAGGAGTCGCTGCGTGCGGAAGGCGTATGAGGATGCCTCTCGCGCATCATGAAGAAGCGGCAGACGGTGGATATTGAGCTGAAGCCGACCTGTGCGCCGCAGTTCCTGCGCATCGCCGATCAGCTTGGCGTGGATACGCGTTTACGCGCGGGTGTCTTAGCGGGGCTGACGTACTGCATCGTCAGTCCGCGCGGCAAGGTGCAGCCGTGCGCGTACCTCAACCGTGAGCTGGGCGATGTGCGCGAGACGCCGTTCGATGAGATCTGGGCAGAAGAACGAGGTGTTCAGGGAGCTGCGTACGCTCGACTACAGTGGTGGCTGTGGCTCGTGCAGCTATAAGAAGGCGTGTGGCGGCTGCCGTGCGCGCGCCGCGTACTACCGGAGGCGACTTTATGGCGGAGGAACCGTGGTGCCTGTACCATGGGCGGCGCGGCGAGGCGTAGAGGGCTCTCGGAGGCCTTATGAGCGGACAATCCTTCTTCCTTGCGAACGTCGCATAAGCTACCGGCGCCCCTATCGTCACGCCTGCGGCGCGCCACTTCCGCTTTGGCGGGGGAAGCTGACATGTCCGTGATTCACGACAACCTGCCTCCCCGTCGAAACGGGGGAGGGGACCTGGCAGGTGGAAGGGCGCCCGTAACGATGTTTCTGACAGAAGCAGACGCGCTGCACGAAGTTGGATAACTTCATGCAGCAGCCCTGTTTGCGATCAAAGGAAAAAGAAATAACCGCCCCACCTACCAAAGCACGAGCGGTTATAACCGTATAATGTGAAGAGGTAGCCGTCTTGTCACGGTTCTCTTTTTGTGTCTTTATTATATTAGATACGAGGCTGCGATGCAAGTCATTCCCTCACGTGCAGCGCGCGCATGGCGTTGAGGATGGCGAGGACAGTGACGCCGACGTCGGCGAAGAGTGCTGCCCAGAGCCACTGCGTAGCCAAAGTGCGCCGAGGACGAGGACGATGCCCTTGATGCCGATTGCAAAGATGATGTTCTGCCAGCGATGCGCATGGTCTTGCGTCAATGTCGATGGCGGTTGCAATCTTCTTCGGCTCGTCGGTCATGAGGACGACATCTGCTGCCTCAATCGCTGCGTCAGAGCCAGGGCTGCGCCCATGGCGATGCCGACATCGGCGCGTGCGAGCACGGGCGCGTCGATGATGTCCGTCGCCGACGTGGGCGAGAGTCTTGCCCTCTTTCTGATGGGACAGACGCGTCTCAACCTGTGCAACCTTGTCCTGCGGGAGCAGCTCTGCGTGAATGGTGTCGATGCCGAGGCTTTACCGACGCTTGTGCCGATCCAGCGCGAGTCACCCGTGAGCATGACGGTCTCATCAATGCCGCGCTCTTTGAGTGCATGGACGGCAGTTGCGGCATCCTCTTTGACCTCGTCTGCAACGTGGACGACGCCCGCAAAGCGGCCATCGACGGAGAGGTAGACTGCACCTACATGCGGGATTGCGGGATGTTGACCGTCTTCTTGGATGTGAGCAAATCATGTGTACCGAGCAGAATCATATGCCCGTTGATATGGGCGGAGATGCCGCGCCCTGCATTCTCCTCGAGCGCGTGTACATCTGTATCGTCTGTCGTTTTTCCATTACCGGTAAAGGCGCGGAGGATCGAACGCCCAATGAAGTTGTGTAGGAGTAGCGCTCTGCGTTTGCTGCGTGAAGAGCACCTCCTCCTCGCTGAAGCCCTCTGCAGGGACAACGCTCGCGACATGGAAGCTGCCCTTCGTAAGCGTCCCCGTCTTGTCAAAAGACAATGGTATCCGCATTCGCGAGCGCCTCGAGGTAGTTGCCTCCCTTGATGAGAATGCCGGCGCGGCTCGCCGCCGATCCCCGCAAAGAGGAGAGCGGAACCGAGATGACGAGCGCACAGGGGCAGGAGATGACAAGGAAGGTCAGCGCACGGTAGATCCACATGCTGAATGGATCGCCCGTCACGAGCGGCGGTACGATCGCAAGAATGACTGCTGCGATAACGACAACGGGGGTGTACCAACGAGGCGAAGCGCGTGATAAATGCCTCGGTTGAGGCCTTCTTGTCCGTGGCCTCTTCGACGAGGGAGAGAATGCGCTCGACGGTTGATTCCTCGTAGGGGGTCGTGACGCGGATCTCCAGGACACCGGTCTGCTGATGCAGCCGCTGATGATCCGTCCCCTGCGTGTGCCTACGCGGCATGGACTCGCCCGTGAGTGCAGAGGTGTCGAGCAGGCCGTCCCCTTTGTGATGATGCCGTCGAGCGGGACGCGCCTCCGGGGCGCACGAGGATGGCTCTCCGACCTCAACCTCATCGGGGAACACTCCTCCTCGGAACCGTCATCGCGCAGAACGCGGGCGGTATCGAGGGCGGATGTTCGCATGAGCGAGGAGATCGAGCGGCGGGAGCGCTGAACTGCATAGGTCTGGAACCCCTCGCCGATCTGGTGAGGAGCATAACCGCAACGCCTTCAGAGTAGTCGCTGAGGCAGGTGCGCCGATCGTGGCGATCGCCATGAGGAAGTTCTCGTCAAAGACACGGCCGTGTCGGATATTTACAGCTGCACGCCAGAGAATGTCCCAGCCGATCAGGGCATGAGGCTGCAGAAGCAGCACCATGCCGATCGGAGTCTCTTCGAGGATCATGCCTGGAATGAAGAGCGCAATGGCTCCGCCGATGCGGTAGAGCATGCGCTTTTGTTTTTCGACATGGCTGCCACCCTTTCCTTAGATTAGGCCTCGAGAACGGCGTCCGGCTCGAGGGTCTTGACGATCTTCTTGATCTCCTCGAGCACTGCATCGAACTTATCATCCTCTGCGTCGAGCGTCATGCGTTCGCTGAGGAAGTTGACGCGCACCTTGTTCACACCGGGAACCTTCGATGCAGCTTCCTCGATCTCTTGGGCGCAGTGGCCGCAGTCGAGCTCACGGATCGTAAAATGCCTTTTTCATGATGATCGTCTCCCTTTATTCAAACAACATATGAACAACTATTCAAGCAACATGTGAACAACTATTCATGTGTATGATTATAAGGGAGAAGGAAGTGTTTGTCAACAGGCAGGATTTTTATTTTTGCAGAAAAAGGGGCTGTCGCACGAAGCTAGAAAACTTCGTGCGACAGCCTTTTCTTTCTGAAGGACTTCTTACAGCTTAAACTTCGATGTGATGTCGTTGAGTTTCGCTGCCGTATGTGCGAGAGAGTCGGCGCTGGCGCTCACGTCGTGCAGGCTTGCGCTCTGCTCCTCAGAGGCGGCGGCGACGGTCTCGGCATTCGCTCCCGTCTTCTCGGCGACGGTGCTGATGCTCTGGACGTTGCCGACGACATCCTGCATATCGTTCGCCGTGTGGTCAACGGCCTGACTGATGTGCTCAATGCTGCTGCGCACTTCGTCGAGGCGCTTCTGGATGGAGTCAAAGCTCTTCTCCGTCTCAACCGTGACTTCTGCTTGCCGTGACCTTCTCCTCGGCACTTTCGATGGCACCGGCGGCGACCCTGAATGCTCTCGATCATCTGCGTGATCGTCTGCTCGATCTCGTTTGTCGCGGCGGAACTCTGCTCGGCGAGCTCGAACCTCCTCGGCGACGACGGCAAAAGCCGCGTCCTGCCTCACCTGCACGCGCCGCCTCAATGGCGGCGTTGGAGCGCTGAGGAGATTTGTCTGACCTGCGATCTCGCGGATGGTCGTGACGACATTCTTGATGGCGTCGGAACTCGTGACGAGATTCTCCGAGACACGCGAGATCTCGGTCATGGCATTGCTGACGGTATCATTCTGCTGGACGAGCTGATGGATGTACTTCATGCCCTGGTTCGCATCGTCCACTGCGTCGCATGCGGTCTGGTTTGCGCGGGTGCCGCTCGCGCTCATCTCCTGCGTGCGTGCACTCACCCTGCTCGATGGCGGAGGAGATCTCGCCGATGCTGGTGTTGTTGTGCACCGCATCGGAGGCGACATCCGTGATTGTGTGCGCAATGCTCTCGGAGACCTGCATCTGCGACTGGACGGAATTCGAGATCGCTGCTTGCGTTGGAGAGATTGTCCGCCTCTGTCTGGATGGAGCGGACAATGTGATGCAGGGCATCCTTCATATCAAGCAGCTCGTTTGCCATGTCTCCGATCTCGTCATTCCACAATGCACGCGTGCCCTGGAAAGAGAGGTCGAGTTTGCCGAGTTTGCCGACTTCACCGCGCAGCTTGACGAGGCGTCCCGCGAGTTTCCGTGCGTACCATGCTGCCGCCGCGCCAATCACGATGATACCGATAATGCTGATGGTGAGTACGATCACAAAGATGTGATCGACGTTGCTGTTCAGCTTCTCAAGCTGCTGCTCCTGCACAGCGGTCTGGGTCTGTGCTGCCTTGTCAAAGAGTGCGTCGATCTCGCCCGTCTTCTTGCGCAGCTCTGTGGACGATGTCGTCGCTGTCTCCAGATCGCCGCGCTCGTAAAGTGCAATGATCTCCTTCGTGTGCCCTGTGTAGTTGTGCAGTGCCTTACGCAGTTCCTCCCCGAGGGCCTTCGCCTCTGCGTTGACGGCGTGATCAACAAAGATGCCGAGCTGTTCGTCCGCCTTCTTGAGCGCGTTCTCCGTATCCGTCGCACGGGTTGCATCGCGCGTGATGATGTAGCCGCGCAGCTCACTCAGCCCCTGATGAAAGTCGTCCTCCGCCTCAAGCAGCGTGATGCTGTTCTTGACCGTAACGAGAGCAGATGCTGATAGTCTTCACTGGTGGTTCTAAACTCATAGAGCACAACGGAGAGCAGCACGATCATCAGGACGATGACGCTCCCGACCAGCCCTGTGAGCTGCAGACCAATGGGCATTCTCTGTCCCATAAAAACCTCCTCATTTCTTTTCCCGACACCATTTGTATGTTCCCCGCATACCATGGCGTAATTCATAATGCTTGGTTATTTTGCACCCGATGAGAAGTCTTGTCAAGATTTTTTAAGGGGAGAAAAATTCTTTAAAAATAGCTTCTGGCTATTGCATACAGTGTTAGAATATGATAAATTTACATCCGTAAATTTTCTGCCTGCGCCGATTGCCACAGTTCGGTTGTGGACAACAGGGGGCGGCATGGACATCTTTTGGAACGATTAGCCAGCCTTGGTGGGAATATCCCGGGACTTGGCAGGGTGATTAGTGTCTGCACGATGGAATTGTTTATATAAAAGAAGGGTTGTGCATCGACGACCAAATGATGGGCGAAAATAGCGGCCGGTGAAGTCACCGGCTTTTTCTTTTGTCCCAAATGCGATAAAATGCATGAGACGACTTATGCGCAAGGCGTCTGCCGTCGATTCCATATTATATGGATCGTTTACATTACACGGAGGTAATGATGGCGGTTTTTCGAGGGAATCGGAAGGATCGAGAGTATGCGCAGCTGAAGAATCTCAGGCGCGAGATGAAGTACCGTGTAAAGACCGGGCGGAGTCTTGCAGAGGCGATGGGCACCTGCAGCCGAGCAAACTGCGGTTGAGTGATCTGCAGAAGACGCAGGAAAAGACTGACGCGAACCGCGAGATGCAGATCCGTCAGAAACTGCGGCAGGGGACAGAAGCTCTCTGCTGTCGATATGAAGTATCTGAAGGACAACAACCCCTGATCTCTATGAGAAGGTGGTGCGGATCGAGGAGCGGCGTGAGATGCTTGCGCGTGCACGAAGCGTGCCAAGACGAAGGATGAGGCGCAGCGTGCAGTCGCGCAGGCAAATATCTCTGTGCTCTCGGAGATGCAGAAAGGCGGCGGGAGGCGCCCTCATTCCCGCGGCATGGGCAGCGGGTCATCCGAGGAACCGGCTCCGCCGCCATGACGGCGGGCGGCGGCATGGCGGATGCACTCGATGCACCTTCGGCGGAAATGGCCCTGCTGCATCTGCGGCGGGCGAGATGCAAGATACACCCGTCGGCGGGGCAGATATCCAAAATGACGGTGCACAAACGGCCGAGCATAGGAGGCTGTGCACGAGGGACCATGCAGGAGAGCATACAGAGAAGGAGGGCTTCCAGCCCGGCCCATCGACCGCGATCAATACGGCAATCGCCGTGGTGTCTCGCGTGAGGAAGATGATATGCTCCGCACTGCGCAGGAGCAGGGCAAGCTCACACCGCTCGACAACGAGAAGGTCTATCTTCTGCGCGCCCTGCAGCGCGAGTGGATGGAGTATGCGAACTCCGAGGAGTATAAGAATCTCCGAATACGGCAATGGACGCAGCAGAAGAAAGGAGCGCGGCGTGCGCCGCAGGAAGCACGAGGAGCAGGAATCGGCGCCCATGCGTGCGATTGCACCGAGCCCTGCCGAACTTTTTGTTGCGGCACCGCTACTACCATGCGGCGCATGGCAGCGAGCCGTTTGAGGCAAAGGGTTGATTTATTTAGGAAGGGTATATTATGTTTACATTCAAAGGGGACGGGTTCCCCAGCTTTCACGGCATCACGCCGCAGATTCACGAGGAGGCGTTCGTTGCCCCGCAGGTATTCCTCTCGGGGATGTGCGCGTCGGGCAGTATGCGAGCCTATGGCCAGGGGTTGTCGCGCGCGGCGATGTGAACTACATCTCCGTCGGCGCCTCGCTCGAACATCCAGGACCTCACCTGTCTGCATGTCGCAGACGACAACCCCGTGCATCATCGGGGACTATGTGACGGTTGGGCACAGCGCCTGCGTCCATGGCTGCGAGATCGAGGATCATGTACTCATCGGCATGGGGGCGATCATCCTTACGGGGGCGAAGATCGGACGCGGCTCGATCATCGGCGCAGGTGCGGTGGTTAAGGAGAATGCTGTGATCCCGGCGAACTCGCTTGTGGCGGGCATCCCTGGCAAGATCGTGCGCGAGAACATCGATCGTATTGCGACGATCCACGCGCAGGCGCTCAAATACAAAATGCGAGTGGTCGATCGAGTACGGTGTCTACCCCGAGATCGGCGGCGAACGCTTTAACGGCGAGAAGGTCATCTAATGCCCGAGGAGCAGAATCTGATCGCGCAGCCACTGGACGGGAGCAGCAGGTGAAGATGGAGATCGTCTCCGCATGATCCACAGCGGCGAGTCGCCCCATGACGTGATCCACCACGTCGCACAGTGGCTGGAAAAAGGCCTCGGGCGAGCCCGGCTATGCGCAGTATGTGGAGGATGCCATGCGCGCCGTCTACGGCTGCGCACTCATGCATGTGCGGCCGATGGAGGATGAGCTGCGTGATGTCGAGGAGCGCCTTGCACGGATTCGCATCGCTTACGAAAAAGCCGGAGTTCACAGAGGAAGAGAAGAAGCGCATCCGCTTCGCTATTGATCTCCATGAAAGAATATCGTCCGCCCTCAAGGAGTGCATCATGCGTGCCAAGGCGAACGGTGAGGCAGCGGAGATTGTAAAAATTAGACCTGGGGAATCGATGATAAAAATGAAGTTTGTCCAGTTGGCGTGCTGAATTTATCAGTGCTTCCCCGGATGCGGGCATATTGTATGCCATTATACAAAGCGTCTCCTGCTTGCGTGCAGGGGGCGCTTTGTGATAATATTCGCTTATTATCGCCGTACACGACGATAGTCCGAGAACTGTTGATTTTTATTGGAGGGAAAGAACATGAATATCTCTACCGTAAAGAAGATTCTTGCGGCAGGTGCGGTCCTTGTATTCTCTGCCGCGCTTCTCACCGGCTGCGGCGGCAACTCCGCCTCGTCGGGAGACTAGAAGTTCCTCAACATCGGCACAGGCGGCACAGCGGGCACCTACTACCCGATCGGCGGTGCGATCGCGGAGGTGCTGAACAAGGATATCCCCGGCATGAATGCCAGTGCACAGAGCACAGGCGCATCGGTTGCGAACATCAATATGCTCCGCGACGGGGCGGTTGATCTTGCGACGGTGCAGAATGACATTACTTACTATGCGGTCAATGGGACCGAGATGTTCAAGGATAAAAAGGTGGATGGGCTGCAGGGCATCGCATCGCTCTATCCCGAGACCTGCCAGTTCGTGACGCTCCAGTCCTCGGGCATCAAGAGCCTCTCCGAGCTCAAGGGCAAGCGCGTCGCAGTCGGCGCAGCGGGCTCGGGCGTGGAGGCGAATGTGCGCCAGATCCTCGCCGCATACGGTGTCAGCTTTGATGACGATATCGATGCGCAGTTCCTTTCGTTCGCAGAGGGAGCGAGCGCGCTGAAGGACGGCAACGTGGATGTCGCTGTTCTCACAGCGGGCTATCCAACGGCATCCGTGCAGGACATCGCCTCGCAGAACCCCGTCCGACTGCTCCCTGTGGAGGATAAGGTCGCCGATCAGCTGATCGCGCAGTATCCGTTCTACACGAAGACCGTCATCCCCGCTGGCTCGTATGCAGGATTTGACGAGGATGTGCCGAGTGTTTCTGTCATGGCGATGCTCGTCGCAGGTCCTCGGTGAACGCCGATCTCGGCTACAGCATCACGAAGGCGATCTTCTCGAATCTCGATCGCCTGCAGTCGGCACACGCCGTCGGCAAGCAGATCACGAAGGACACGGCGAAGGCCGGTATGTCCCCTGCCGATGAATGCGGGCGCGGAGAAGTACCTGAACGAGAAATGAGGGGCTATGCGACAGCACTTTGCGCAGCGATTCTCCTGGTCTCGTTTGATATCCTGAGCGCGCCGGCGCTCTTTCTCCAGGCAGATGGGGAGAAGACTGTCATCGTGCGGCAGATCCGAGAACCGGCGCCGCTTACGATCCACTTCATTCACTCCGTGCAGAAGACGCCGGTCGAGGAGTTTCTGACCGCGTATCCAGACGGACATTTCCACCTGACGGGCACGCGCTATCAGTCGCACGGTGTGGGACTCCCCTTCCTCCCGGAGGAGGGACGTTCCGGCAGGAGGGCGAACACTTCGTCCTCGATATGGATCGCGACTATGCGGAACTGAGTCTCCGCACGGGCGTGGGGACGGAGCTGATGATCGAGGCGGGCGGGAAACGCATCCCCGTTTACGAGATGTACCCTGTCGGCACGCGCATTGATCTCGTTGTTGCGCCGTTCTATACGTATTTTCTCTAAGGAATCGCTGATAAAATAGCCCCTCAGATTGGTGTAGATTTTTGTCCGGTCAAGGAGACAAACCGGACGCATAGCAGTGGTGCTATGTGGAGGATTTGTCGACGCAGAGAGGGCGAAAAAGATGCGCCAAGATGATGGTGCTGAATTGATCCGTGCTTCCTTAACTTTGCGAGGCTGCCGTTCGGCGGCCCTCATCTTTCTTTTGTTCTAGTTTTGCGAAATATTGTGGATATAAAAAGCTCTAAGACTGCCCCGCTTGCGAGGGAAGGGGGCACCGAAATTTTTCCAAAGGATGTGAACCTCTCTATGACCGATCAGAAGACTGCGGAAGCCGTGCTTAGAAGTATGACCGCGAATCGAACACCGTCCACTATGCAGGTTGGCTGAAGAAGGTGATTGCCGCGATTGCGATTAGCTTTTCGATCTTTCAGCTCTATACAGCGACCTTCGGTGTTCTCGATGCGCAGCTGCAGCGTGCCGTTCATCTCGGATTTGGTCTTGCGCTTGCCTATCTCCTCTATCCCTTTCGGCGTGCATGGACGCGGGATAACTTCTTTCATCCCATCGATATGGTCTTTGCCGTTCTTGGGGCGGCAGCGCCAGCCTACATCGTCATCCAGTACCGTGAGCTCGTAACGCGCGCAGGGACCGTCACAACCCCCGATGTTATCGCAGGCGGGCTTGGAATCCTGCTCGTTATCGAGGCGGCGCGGCGTGTCGTCGGTATACCGATGGTGACGGTCGTCCTCTTCTTCCTCGCGTATGCCTTTCTCGGCCCCTATATGCCGGGGGTGCTCGCACACAGAGGTCTCTCCGTCGAGCAGCTCGTAAAGCCATCTCTACTTTACGACGGAGGAATCTTCGGCATCCCGCTCGGTGTCTCCTCGACATTCATCTTCCTCTTTATCCTCTTTGGTGCCTATCTTGAGAGCACCGGGCTCGGCAAGTTCTTCATCGACCTTGCAAACGCGGTTGCGGGCTGGGCGAGCGGCGGACCCGCAAAGGTCGCCGTCCTTTCGAGCGGTCTGATGGGTACGGTCTCAGGGCAGTTCTGTCGCAAATGTGGTCGGCACTGGCTCACTCACGATTCCGATGATGAAGAAGCTTGGCTACCATCCGAACTTCGCGGGCGCGGTTGAGGCAGCGGCATCCACTGGCGGACAGCTCATGCCGCCGGTCATGGGGCGGCGGCGTTCCTCGTGGCGGAGTTCGTCGGCGTGTCCCTACATCGAGGTGGTCAAGGCGGCAGCGATCCCCGCGCTCCTCTACTTTTACGGGCGTCTGGCTCGGCGTCCACTTCGAGGCAAAGCGCAAGAACCTCAAGGGAATTCCACGCCATGAGCTGCCCAATCCCCTCGACCCTCATTAAGGAGCGCGGACATCTCGCCATCCCGCTCATCGTCATCGTCTACCTCCTCGTCTCAGGTTACACGCCCATGCGCGCAGCGCTTGTTGCCATCGTGCTATCCATCGCCTGCGCCATGCTGCGGGAATCCACGCGCATGAAGCCGATCGAGATCGTCTACGGACTCGAGCGCGGCGCGAAAACGGTGCTCAAGTGCTCGTCGCCTGTGCGGCTGCAGGCATCATCATCGGCGTCGTCACGAAGACAGGCGTTGGACTGCGTCTCGCCTCGGGGCTGATCGACCTTGCGGGCGGCATGCTCCTGCCCGCGATGTTCTTCACCATGCTCACAGCGATTGTTCTCGGCATGGGCGTGCCGACTACGGCAAACTACGTCATCACCTCGACCATCGCCGCGCCGGCACTTGTCCAGATGGGCGTGCCCTATCCTTGCGGCGCACATGTTTGTGTTCTATTTCGGCATCATCGCGGACGTGACACCACCCGTCGCGCTCGCCGCCTATGCGGGGGCGGGCATCAGCGGAGGAAATGCCCTCAAGACAGGGGTGCACGCGTCAAAACTTGCGATCGCGGCGTTCATTATCCCATATATCTTCGTACTCTCGCCCGTCATATTGATGGTGGACGCGACGCCGCTTGCGCTCGTTATGGTGACGCTCTCTGCGCTCGTGGGCATGATCGCCGTCAGCTCCGCGCTCTGCGGATTCCTCGCGGATCACTGCCGCCCCTACGAGCGCCTGCTTCTCATCGTTGCAGGCCTCCTTATGATCAAGCCCGGCGGCACGACCGATCTCATCGGCAGTGCGATCTTCGCCGTTATCCTTGTGATGCAGTATACGCGTGCGAAGAAGATAGCGTCATAAATTTCATTTTACATATCAAAAGAGACGTTCCTGCTCTGCGCGGGAACGTCTCTTTGTGTGTCCTTTTAGTTCTTGTCGTTCGGTGTGATGTCGATCGGGCGTCCTCAAGCACCTGCTGCCCTCTTCCGGCTTGCGTTTGCGGAGGAAGAAGAATGCGCCAGCGCCGATCAGGACAATGACGAGGGACAATCGTGCCGATGATCGTCGTCTTGTTCCAGAGGCGGAATGCGACCTCGATCTTCGACGACTCACCCGTGACAAAGCGTCTTGCCAAGGTTCCATGTGAGCTGCTTGCCGTCGTTCTCCGTGCGGTCGGCGTTCGAACTCGTGGGAGCGGAGGGCAGATTCATCTGATAGGTGAACGTAATGTTGCTTGCAAATGCACCTGCACCGCCGCCGTTTTGACTGCCCTCAAAGAGCAGGTCAAAGTTGTAGTCCGTGTAGAACAGACTATTGTTGACGGTGATGCCCGTGTTTTTGCCCTCATGTGCCTCGAAGAAGTCGTTCTCAGACAGCTTGTCGATCGATGCGTAGTGCTCGCTGATCTCGTAGCCGGACATATTCTCCTTTGTCACAGGTGTAATCTGCGCCTCAGGATTGCGTGCGAGTGCCGTCGTTTTGCTCTGCTCAACCACCTCTGCGAGCATCGGCACACTCACGAGCGTCGTCTTGAGATCAGCACTGCCATCCTCATTGATAACGACGTTCACGTCGCCGCTGAAACAGCCGCTCGTGAGCGCGAGTACGCCCAGCATCGCTGCAGCGAGGACGGTGCGCATCGCGTGTGTGCATCGTGTCAAAAACATAAGATACCTCCTCAATTACTGTCAACAAATCCATTGTTATTCTACATGAGTGTATCGAATTTTTGCAAGGCGGACGATTGGCACAAAAGTTTTTTGCACGAGAGTTTACATGAATACATATATGCTATGCATTGTTGTTTTTGAAGCGGCAAAGGAGTGTTGACTAGTGAGAATACAGGTGAATGGAGGAACGCCGTTCGCCCTATGCGGCGGCAAAGGAGACGAACACAACTGCGGCGCAGAAAAACGATTGTCAATGAGATTGAACCAGTTTACCGCATGGCTTCCCGTCGTGCGGTTTTTGTTTAGAAAAATTTCATCTAACGAAAAATATTCCTTGACGCGAGATTTAGGATGTAGTATCATGTAATGACCTATTGAGTAAGAATGGGGATTTGTGCGCCTTTTTCGGGGAGGATCAGTCCTTCACGGCTCGTGTTAGAAAGGACAACGGAGCAAGGTATTCATATGGCTGCCTTGTTCTTTTTGTGTCTTTTTCAATAAAGTGCGCAAATGCCATTGTGATAATCCAGCGAAAAGGGTGACAGCGTTCATGTTCAATCCTGTGTCGGTCGGCCGTCGCACCCGGTATAGCTATGCACGGATTAAGGAAGTCATGGAGATGCCGCATCTCCTCGACATCCAGCGTACGAGCTATCAGTGGTTTCTTGAGGTGGGACTTGCGGAGATTTTTCCGAGACATCTCGCCTATTCAGGATTTCTCGGGGAATCTCATCCTTTCCTTCGAATCCTTCGCGCTCGGTGAGCCGAAGTACGATCTCGATGAGTGCAAAGGAACGCGACGTGACCTATGCCGCACCCCTGCGTGTGAATGTGCGTCTCGTGAACCGCGAGGACGAGGCGAAATCAAGGAGCAGGAGGTTTTTCATGGGCGATTTCCGCCCGCGACGGATACGGGTACGTTCATCATCAACGGTGCAGAGCGTGTCATTGTCAGTCAGCTCGTCCGCTCGCCCGGCACATACTACGGTGTCGAGATCGATACGACGGGCAAGGGAGCTCTACAACGCAACGATGATCCCGAACCGCGGTGCATGGATCGAACTTGAGACAGATGCGAATGATATCGTGTCCGTCCGTATCGACCGCACGCGCAAGATGCCCGTGACCCTCATCTCATCCGCGCACTTGGCTGTGAGAGCGATGCAGAGATCCGTGAACTATTCGGCGACGACCCGCGTATTCTCGCGACAATTGAACGTGATACGGACGAGGTGAAGACGCGCGGCAAGGCGGTCATCGAGATCTACCGCCGTCTGCGTCCCGGCGAACCCGCCAACGAGGACAATGCGCGCCAGCTGCTCGAAGTGCTGTTTTTCGATCCGCGCCGTTACGATCTCGCAACGGTGGGTCGCTACAAACTTACGAAAAACTCGGATGGCGCCGCCGCATTCTCGGCAAGGTGCTTGCTGCGCCTGTTGTTGACAAAGGAAACAGGGGAGATCGTTCTTCCAGCAGGGGAACGCATCCTCTCGGAGATGGTAGATGCCATCTCCGAAGAACGTGAAAAAGAGCTTTTTCGGCGAGGGTGAAATCGTCTCATTTGATGTGCAGAAGGCGGACGGTGAAATTCACCGCATGCTTTGTGCACCGACGCGTGACTATCAGTACCGTACGATAACGCGCGAGGATGTGATGGCGGCGATCAGCCATCTCCCTTGGTCTGATGGACGGCCTCGGCAATACGGATGACATCGACCACCTCGGCAACCGCCGCGTGCGTGCTGTCGGAGAACTGCTGCAGAACCAGTTCCGCATTGGTCTCTCGCGCATGGAGCGTGTCGTGCGTGAGCGCATGTCGATCCAGGAGACGGAGAGCATCACACCGCAGGGACTCATCAATATCCGTCCCGTTGTGGCGGCAGTGAAGGAGTTCTTTGGCTCCTCGCAGCTCTCGCAGTTCATGGATCAGCACAATCCGCTCGGAGCTGACGCACAAACGTCGCCTCTCGGCACTCGGCCCCGGCGGACTCTCGCGCGAGCGTGCGGGCTTTGAGTGCGCGACGTGCACAACTCACACTATGGCCGCATGTGTCCGGTTGAGTCGCCGGAAGGTCCGAACATTGGTCTGATCGGCCTCGCTCGCGAACTATGCACGGGTGAACCAGTTCGGCTTTATGGAGACCCCTTACCGCCGTGTGGACAAGGAACATCACCGCGTGACGGAGGATGTGCGCTATCTGACGGCGGACGAAGAGGACGAGCTCATCATCGCGCAGGCGAATGAGCCGCTCGATGCGAACGAATTCTTCATCAACGAACGCGTTACGGCACGATTCCACGAGGAGACGGGGCTGCACAGCTGCGATCGCGTGGACTATATGGACGTGTCGCCGCGTCAGGTGTTCTCGATCGCGACGGCAATGATCCCGTTCCTCGAGAACGATGATGCGAACCGTGCACTTATGGGCGCAAACATGCAGCGTCAGGCGGTTCCTCTGCTCAAGACGCAGGCACCTCTGGTCGGCACAGGCATGGAGTACAAGGCCGCGTGCGACTCGGGCGTCATGGTGCTCGCCAAGCACGGCGGTGAGGTCACCGAAGTTTCGGCAGATGCAATCACCGTCCGTACGGATGAGGGTGCATTTGACAACTATAAACTGCAGAAATTTGTCCGCTCGAACCCAGGCGACGTGCATCAATCAGAAGCCGCTCGTCTATGTGGGTGACCGCGTGGCGGAGGGACAGCCCATCGCCGATGGCCCTCGACGGACAACGGGAGCTTGCCCTCGGCTACAACATCATTGTTGCTTATCTGCCATGGGAGGCTATAACTACGAGGACGCGATTCTCCTGAGCGAGAACCTCGTCAAGCGCGACCTCTATACCTCGATCCACATCGAGGAGTATGAGTGCGACGCGCGTGATACAAAGCTTGGACCCGAGGAGTCACGCGCGACATTCCGAATGTCGCGGAGGATGCACTCAAGGATCTCGATGAGGGCGGTATTGTTCCATCGGTGCCGATGTGCGGCCCGGCGACATCCCTCGTCGGCAAAGTTACGCCGAAGGGTGAGACGGAGCTGACAGCGGAGGAACGGCTTCTCCGCGCGATCTTCGGCGAGAAGGCGCGCGAGGTACGTGATACCCGCTGCGCGTACCGCACGGCGAGGCGGGCAAGATCATCGATGTGAAGATCTTTACCCGTGAGAACAATGACGAGCTGCCGCCGGGCGTGAACCGTCTCGTGCGCGTCTACATTGCGCAGAAGCGCAAGATCTCGGTCGGCGATAAGATGTCCGGCCGCCACGGCAACAAGGGCGTTGTCTCGCGCATCATGCGTCAAGAGGACATGCCGTTCTGCCGGACGGCACGCCCGTTGACATCGTGCTGAATCCGCTCGGCGTGCCGTCGCGCATGAACATCGGGCAGGGTGCTCGAAACGCATCTCGGCATGGCATGTCGTGTGCTCGGTCAGCGCATCAAGGACAATGATCCGACGGTGGAGGGCGACCTCCGCGCGGCGAGGCTGCAATTTTGATGCCAACGGAATGCCCATTCCCGATGTGGCGGGCATTCATATCGCGACCCCTGTCTTTGACGGTGCGGGTGATGACGACGTATTCGGCACGATCCGCGCGGCGGCCTGCCCGACGACGGCAAGACGGTGCTCTACGACGGGCGCACGGGCGAGCCGTTCCGAGAACCGCGTCACGGTCGGCTGCGTCTATATGCTGAAATTGCATCACCTCGTTGATGATAAAAATTCATGCGCGTTCCACGGGCCCGTACTCGCTCGTTACACAGCAGCCGCTCGGCGGCAAGGCGCAGTTCGGAGGACAGCGCTTCGGCGAGATGGAGTGTGGGCACTCGAGGCGTACGGTGCGGCATACACACTGCAGGAAATCCTGACGGTGAAGTCCGACGACGTAGTCGGACGTGTCAAGGCGTACGAGTCCATCGTCAAGGGCGACAACATCCCCGAACCCGGCGTTCCCGAATCGTTCAAGGTCCTCATCAAGGAACTCCAGGCGATCGGCCTTGATATCAAGGTGCTCAACGAGGATGCGAAGGAAATCGCAATCCGTGACGAGGAGGACGAGGATATTGGGGAGAAGGCGCGCTCGCTCGACCTTGATGTCGAGGGCGTTGATGAGAGCGGTGCTGTACCGCCCCAGTCGAGGAATCCTATGATGAAGAGGATGAGAGTGCGGAGGAGGTCTCGGATGATGATCTCATCGCGCACATCGATACGGACGAAGAACTTTCGGATGATATGGATACCCTTATGCGCGGCGGGCTTGATGACATCGACGCGCCGCATGAGGATGATCTGGACGTCTGATTATAGGAAGGGAGTGGCATCTGTTGCTGGATGTAAACAATTTTTGACTCAATGCGGATTGGACTCGCTTCCCCGATAAAAATTCGTGAGTGGTCGCACGGCGAGGTAAAGAAGCCTGAGACCATCAGCTACCGCACGCTCAAGCCCGAGCGCGACGGCCTCTTCTGTGAGCGGATCTTCGGACCCACACGTGACTGGGAGTGCCACTGCGGCAAGTACAAGCGCATCCGTTACAAGGGTGTCGTCTGCGATCGCTGCGGCGTCGAGGTGACGCGTGCGAAGGTGCGCCGTGAGCGCATGGGGCATATCGAACTTGCTGCGCCCGTTTCGCACATTTGGTATTTCAAAGGGCATCCCGAGCCGCATGGGACTCATCCTCGATGTGTCTCCGCGTTCTCTCGAGAAAGTCCCGTACTTCGCCTACTACATCGTCATTGATGCGGGCGAAACCGATCTCAAGAAAAGGAACTGCTCTCCGAGCGCGAGTACCATGACGCGCTTGAGAAGCAGCAGTACTTTTCCGCGTCGGCATGGGCGCAGAGGCGATCAAGGAGCTGCTCGAAGAGCTTGATCTTGAGCAAATGAGTGCACAGCTCCGAAACGACGTAAAGACGACCTCCGGTCAGAAAAAGGTGCGTGCGATCCGCCGCCTCGAGGTGGTGGAGGCGTTCCGCAAGTCGGGCAATAAGCCCTCGTGGATGATTATGGACGTTGTTCCTGTGATTTCCGCCCGATCTGCGCCCGATGGTGCAGCTCGACGGCGGGCGTTTTGCGACGTCTGACCTCAACGACCTCTACCGCCGCGTCATCAACCGCAACAACCGTCTGCGCCGTCTGCTCGACCTGGGGCGCCCTGACATCATCGTGCGCAACGAAAAGCGCATGCTGCAGGAGGCGGTGGATGCGCTGATCGACAATGGCCGCCGCGGCCTGACCCGTCACGGGACCCGGCAACCGCGCGCTCAAGTCGCCTCGGATATGCTCATGAGGCGGCAGGAGAGTTCCAGCCAGAACCCTCCTCGGCGAAAGCGCGTCGACTACTCGGGACGTTCCGTTATTGTCGTTGGACCCTGAGCTGAAACTCCATCAGTGCGGTCTGCCGAGGAGATGGCGCTCGAGCTCTTTAAGCCGTTCGTCATGAAGAAGCTGCAGGCTGACGGCGCAGCGCACAACATCAAGTCTGGCAAAGCGCATGGTCGAGCGCGCGCGTCCCGGAGGTCTGGGACGTGCTTGAGGATGTCATCAGGAGCATCCGGTTCTCCTCAACCGTGCACCGACGCTGCACCGCCTCGGCATCCAGGCATTTTGAGCCGGTGGCTGACCGAGGGCGCGCACTGAAGCTGCATCCGCTCGCGTGTACGGCGTACAATGCGGACTTTGACGGCGACCAGATGGCAATCCATCTGCCGCTCTCGCCGAGGCATAGACTGAGCGCGCGTGCTCATGCTCGCCGCGAACCACATCCTGCCCCCGCTGACGGCAAGCCCATCATGTCCCCTCGCAGGACATGGTGCTCGGCCCATACTACCTGACGAAGGTGCGTCCGTGCAAAGGGCGAGGGCAGGTCTTTACGGGCATCGCAGAGGCACCGCTCGCCCATCAGGAGAAGGTGCTCGATCTGCAGGCGGAGATCCGCGTGCAGGTTGCGGGCTACGGACTTGTCCTGGAGTTCCCTCGGTCGTCTCATCTTCAGTGAGATCCCGCCCGAAGAGCTGCGTCACTATCGGCAGGATGCCGAGACAGGTGGAGTGGAGCCTTGGCGTTCTCATGAACAAAAAGGAGCTCGGCAAGCTTGTTGCAAACTGCCATGATCACTTCGGTGCGACCAAGACCGCCGAGGTCATCGACAATGAAAAATCTCAGCTACCACTGTGCCCGCATCGCGGCATGACGGTTGTTCCCTCGATGTCATCGTTCCCCGAAAAAGAAGGATATCATCGCGACACGCAGGCACTCGTCAACAAGGTCGAGCGCCAGCTCGGACGCGGACTTATCACGGAGGACGAGCGTTGCAAAAAGGTCGTTCAGCTTGGACGAAGGCGACGGACGATGTGGCGGATGCCATGATGGAAAAACATGGATCCGTTCCAACCCCATCTTCATGATGGCGGACTCCGGCGCGCGCGCACTAAAGCAGCAGATGCGCCAGCTTGCGGGTATGCGCGGTCTGATGGCCGACCCCTCGGGCAAGATCATCGACTGCCGATCACGGCGAACTTCCGTGAGGTCTCACCGTCTGCGATTACTTCATCCCCTCGCACGGCGCACGCAGGGTCTGCTGATACGGCTCTCCGTACGGCGGACTCGGCTATCTGACACGCCGTCTCGTTGACGTGGCGCAGGATGTTATCGTCCGCGAAGAGGACTGCGATGTCTCCGCGATCAACTCCCATGCAGGTAGCGCGCGTCTCGCAGAGTCCGCATTTGATCGCGCTGAGCTGCTCGTGGACAGCCTGATGGGCCGACTTTCGCAGCAGCGATCTACGATCCCGAGACAAAGGATGCTCTATCCGCAGGATACCGTCCTCGATGATGATGTCCTGGAGACCATCGGTGAGCGTGACATCCGCGAGATTATGAGTGCGCGGCCCTCCATCAATGCAGAGGGGCTGTCAGCAACGCCATGGTCACGGAGAGCATCACACCGGTGAGCCGGATGCGAAGAAGCGCAAGAAAGTCCGTATGGCGATTGTCCGCGAACTCAGCGGCAAGGGAAGTCGACGAGGAGGCCGTCCTGGAGGACGGCGCGGTATTCCGCTCGCCGAGGGCACAGTGCTTACGGACAAGATGGTGGATGCTATCATCAACTCCGAGCTGCACGAGCTCCACATCCGCAACAACAATGTCTGCGGCATTGAGGTAGAGGCAATCACTGAGGGACAGGTGTCGTTGAGTCGCTTGCTGACCGCATTGTCGGACGCGTCCTCGCCGAGGATATTGTGGATGAGGCAACGGGTGAGACGATCGCCCATATCAACGACCCCGTGGATGAGGATCTCGTGAAGCGGATCGAGGGGCGTGCAAGCGCGTCTCCATCCGCAGCGTCCTGACCTGCAAAATCCCAGTTTGCGTGTCTGCATGATAGTGCTACGGGCGACCCTGCCAATCAGGCAGAGGTTGAGATCGGCGAGGCGGTCGGCATCATTGCCGCGCAGTCGATCGGCGAGCTGGGCACGCAGCTCACGATGCGTACCGTTCCACTCTGGGCGGCGTCGCGGGTGACGATATCACGCAGGGTCTGCCCCGCGTCGAGGAACTGTTCGAGGCCCAGCCCAAGCATAACGCGATTATCGCAGAGGAACGAGGGCGTTGCCTCGATTGAGGATACGGGCAGGGCATGCGCACGGTTACGATCACGCCCGAGGGCGGCGTGCCGCGCGAGTACTCTGTACCGTTCGGTGCACGCATGGCGGTGCGTGACGGCGCAGAGTTGAAGATCGGGGACGAGATCACCGAGGGTTCTGTGAACCCGCACGATATCCTGCGTGTGCTGCGGACCGCAGGCGACCCAGCGCCACCTCGTCTACGAGGTTCAGAAGGTCTCATAAGTCGCAGGGCGTTGAGATCAACGACAAACACATCGAGGTCATGGTGCGGCAGATGCTGCACAAGGTCAAGATCGAGGAGTCCGGCACGACGGAGTTCCTGCCCGGTGAATACATTGAGATCAACGCATTCGAGGCGGCGAATACGAAGGCGATCGAGGAGGATGGCGAGCCCGCTGCAGAAAACCCATTCTGCTCGGCATCACGAAAGCGTCGCTCGCGACGGATCCTTCCTCTCAGCGGCATCCTTCCAGGAGACCACGCGTTCCTCACCGACGCCGCGATCGGGAAAGATCGATCCGCTCGTGGGGTCTGAAGGAAAACGTCATCATCGGCAAGCTTCATCCCCTGCAGGTACGGGTACGACCCGCTACCGCAACCTCGAGATCATCGATCACGCACCGCAGGTCGGAAGTGGTCGAAGAGGAGGAGATCGTCGAAGAAGTGCACGAGGAAGTGATCTTTCACGCCTCGAACAGCTGACGAACTGAGTGAGGTGCAATTTGATTGTAGAAGTGCTATACTGTGCCTAGGAAAAATGACATGAATATTTTCCAGGGCGATCGAAAAACCGGCAGGTGCGACTGCCGTTTTTCTATTCCATTTTAAGGCGGCTTAGACTCCAGGTTGGTTGCTCTCACTCAGGATCTCTGTTCCAACCATTTGCAAATGAAGTAGGATACAAACACTTGCCGCGACAGAGACTAGGAATGACATGAATATCTCCATGTGGACGCCCCTTTCTGTTGCCAGTATGGGGAAGCAACATCTAGAGTATAGCATAGAAACGTCTGTTTTTGCAGTAAGAACTTCCTTGTTGAGTGATGTCTACTCAATTCTATAAAACAAGTTGACGAATCACGTATTCTGCTGTAAAATACCAACGAAAAGCGAGTGGTTCATATGACATCCTGGACGATAAATTCTTTCCGTACGCAATACAACACGCATGGCGCTCTGTATCGCACTCGATCTGCGTGAGCGCATACATTGCGATTCCTGTGCCGTCATGGCACCGCTTACGATGCAGACCTTTGTTATGTGCCTTGCGGCACTCGTCCTCACACCGCGCCAGACAGCTGTTGTCCTCATCGGCTACACCGTGCTTGGTGCGGTCGGACTCGCCCGTCTTTGCCGGCGGCGTCGGCGGACTCGGCATCATCTTCGGTCCGCGCGGCGGCTTCTTCATCGGCTTCCTTCTCGCCTATACGCTGATGAGCTGCTGAAGGGCAAAGAACCCTCCTTCCCACGTTACGCTCTGCAGGAACACTCGTAAGCGTGCCGGTCACCCAGTGCGATTGCAACACTCTGGCTGACGATTCTCTTTGGGGATAAATTTGCAGGGATTGTCGCCGCATTTATGGCACTTGTCCAGTATATCCCCGGGGATCTCATCAAGGCTGTTGCTGCAGCTGCGCTCGGTGTAACGCTGAACCGCCGTCTTCGCTATCTCTGAATAAATAAAAAGCGATTTTTGTGCATTTGCACAGAAATCGCTTTTGCTTGCTTGTTTTATGCTTTTGGAATCATATCCTCATCGGTCAGTGTACCCGCTTTAACACGGTCAGCAAACTCTGCTGTTGCCGTGAAGAGGACATCGGTGGAGCTGTTGAGGCCGTCCCCGCAGGAGTCCTGGAGAACACTGATGAGTGAAGCTGACGCCGACGACCTGCATCGCAATATCGTTGCTGATGCCGAACGAGGAGCAGGCGACGGGAATGAGGAGCAGTGAACCGCCCGCAACGCCTGAGGCACCGCACGCGCCAATCGTGGCGATGAGGGCAGAGCAGCAGGGCGGTCGGAAGATCGACATGGATGCCAAAGCGTGTGGCTGCGGCGGCGAGGTGAGAGAATGGCGATCGTGATCGTGGCGCCGCTCATGTTGATGGTCGCGCCAAGCGGGATCGAGATGGAGTAGACCTCCCTCGTTCAGCGAAGACGCTTTAGAGCGGAGGTTGACCGATGTTTGCAGCGGAGCTGCGTGTAAGAATGCGTGATACCACTCTCACGCAGGGTCGTAAAGACGAGCGGGAACGGATTGCAGCGGATGTGCATCCAGACAATGAGGGGGTTCGCGATGAGTGCAACAGAGAAGAATGCACCAATCAGGACGGCAAGCAGCTGCAGATAGCTGATGAGGGAGCATCCACACCGCTCGTTCCAACCGCATCTGCAACAAGTCCCATGATGCCGAACGGTGGAAGCGAATGACCCAGAGGACGATCTGTGCTGCGACGACCGCAAAAGTCGTGCACTGTGTTCTTGGTTGTCGGACTTGCTTTCTGGAGCGCAATACGCGCGAGCACACTCCAGGCGAGTATGCCGATGTAGCTGGCGCTGCAAATCGCGTTGATGGGGGTTGTCAACAACTTTGAGAACTAGGTTGTATGACCAAACAATGCGGCTCGGCGGAGCTACAGCTTGCGTCTGCCACGGCAAGGTGCAGGGTCGATGGAAATGCGGCAGAGAAGGCTACAGCGACAAGGGATGCGAGGAATGTCGCAATGATGTAGACGGACGATTGGCCGGAGTGCCAGTCCCCGTGCCGATGCGCTGCTGCGCCATGGCGTTCTTGGCGAGAGTACGAAGACGAGAATCGGCGCGACTCCCTTCAGGCGCGGACAAAGACATCGCCGAGCGCAGCGACGAGTGGATGAGGGGCGGCGCATAGAGCGCGATAGCGATGCTCGATGATGAGACCGACCGCGATAAGCTTGATAAGTGCTGTCTCGCGGTACGCGGCTGATATTGCTGAGCAAGTGGATTCTCATGAATAAAAATATGCCCCATTATAACAGATAGGCATATATTGTCACTGTATTGTGCGGGCATACATGAGAGGCGCGAGGCGTCAGACACCACAGGGCTTTTAGACGCGCATCATGGTTCCATTTCCTTCAGCTCCGTCAGGAAATCTTCCAACTGCATCCTCCCATGACGGCAAACGATGGAAGCCCGCATCGTCAAGACTTTTTGCTGAGGCGGAGTTCTTTTGGACGTACGGGCCTTCGTCGGTACATATGTGAGGAATGGAAGTGACGTTGACAGCGGCACCTGCCTGGCGAAAGATCTCAGCGGCAAACTTTGCCCAAGGAGCAGTAGCCTTCATTCCGTTGCGTGGTAGATGCCGTACCTCCCTGCTCGAGCATATCGGCAAGCAGCGGCGCGAGGTCACGCGTATGGTCCGGCGAGCCAATCTGATCACCGACGATGGAGGGCTCTTGTGTGCGGGCGAGGTCGAGCATGGTCTGACGAAATTCTCTTTCCGTGAAGTCCGGAACACCCAAGAGAGTGCGGGACGATAAAATATTTCTCGAGATGTTCTTGTACGGCCTGCCCTCGCCGGCGAGCTTCGATGCACTCAGACACCGAGCGGCGCTGTAGGTGCGTCTGTCTCATGGGGGTGTCACCTGTGCCTGGAAAGACATAGTCCGTGCTGATGTAGAGAAGCTTGCACCCTGCGCGTGTGCAAGGCGTGCGAGGATCTCCGTACCTGCGTGCATTGACGGTACATGGTAGAGTGCGGCTCCTCCTCGCCTTGTCGACATGGTATGAGGCCGCCGTATGGAGATGGCATCGGGCTGTGTCGCCTCGATGACAGCACGCATGACATTCTCGTCAGACAGGGGAAGAGCTCGGAGAGACCCCATGCACCTCGTGTCCGCGCGCGTGCATCCTTTACACAGTCTTGGCCCAGCGTCTCAGTCGCGCCTGTGATGAGGATTTTCAGCAATCCGCCCTTTCTCTGATGTTTAGAACTGATACATTCAGCACCATCATCTCGACGTATCTTTTATGTGTTCATTTGTATCGCCGGCTCGTCTGTGTACCGCTACAGGCGAAGCCTCTTTTACCCGCGTATGGTTGGGATCGTGAGCGTGATCGTTGTACCTCGTCCACAGAACTATGCAGCTTGATGTGGTGATGTCAGCGGCGCTCGGCGATCCAACGTGCGATCGAGAGCCCCAGTCCTGATCCGCCGGTCTCTTTCGTGGGAGGGAGTCCACACGGTAGAATCGGTCGAAGATGCGATCCTGATGCTCGGGCGCAATTCCAATGCCGTCATCCGCGAGTGTCACCGTGACGGAAGAACCATCTGCTGAGAGGATGGAGTAGGCGTGGATGGACCGCTGGAGGAGTGTATTTCAGACTGTTCTCGAGGAAGATGCGCAGAAGCTGCCGCAGGAGAACGTCGGCATCGACGATTGCAGTGGTCGTTGCGGCCAAGCGTCACTGCGAGGTGGTCACCGTCTCCACCTTTCCATCGTCGTCATAGAGCAGCTCGGCAAGATCGACTTCCTCCTTGTTGACAGCCTGCCGCTTCTGGATCTGCACGCGCAAGAAAGAGCAGCTGATGAGCTGCTGCATATTCTCCGCCTCGGAACGGATGGCGGTAATGCCTTCTGTCGAGGATGTTTTTGTCCTCACGTCCCCAGCGCGAGAGCATATCGGAGCAGCTGAGGATGACGGTGAGTGTGCGCAGTTCGTGTGATGCGTCGGAGACGAAACGCTGCTGCTGCGTAAAGCCCTCCTGCAGACGATCGAGCATGCGGTTGAACGTACGGGCAAGCTCAGAGGCTTTCATCGCGTGCACGCGGGACATCGAGGCGACGTCCGGAGCCGTTCCACCTCGATGCTGCGTGCCGTCCAGGTGATCTGACGGATGGGGGTAAGGATGCGTCGGCTGGATGAAATGGCCAGCGATGAGAGCGGAGTACGAAGCAGACGGCAACTGTATAGAAGAGAAGCCGCTGCAGGAACTATCCTTTTCTGTTGTGGGATTGTACGGAAGAAATGAATCTGATAAAGGATGCCGCCATACTCGACGCTGCGTTGCGCATGATAGACTGCACCACCCTGGAACTCCGAGACCTCCATCTCGGGATTTGCCCAGACTGGCGTCGTGATGCGGCCGCGCCCACGGTCCTCGATGGACGGAAATGGTCGTCCGTGTCAAGCTACAAACGCGGCCCGCACTGTCTGTGATCCGCACGATAACGCCGGGGATGACAGGTCCCTCGAACCAGAACTTTGCCTCTGCTGCATAGCCGCTTTCGATATTGCTCATCACGTGATGGATGCTGCGGTCAAGATCGACCTCGCCTGCCGATAAAAATAGATGATACGCGCCAACCCCAGAATCGCCGTCGAGAGAATGAGCACGAAAAAGAGGATTGCCGCGTACAGCAGGGCGATCTTTGTGGAAATTCGAATGTAGAAATAGCGATCGATCCAGCGGGCAAAGCGAGACTTAGTCCCGGACAACATACCCGACGCCCCGCACTGTAGATGCTACTTGTTGAAGCGGTCATCCAGCTTGGCACGCAGGTAACGGATATAGACATCGACCACGTTGGTCTCGCCTGTATAGTCGAAGCCCCATACCTCCTGCAGGATCTGATCGCGCGTCAGTACCGTGCGCTTGTTGCAGCAGGAGATACTCGAGGAGGTCGTATTCGCGTTCGTGGAGCAACCTGTCTCGCCGTCCACCTGAACCCTCGTAGCGCGAGGAGGAACATGATGAGATTCTTCACCGTGAGGCGGTCGGAGGCATCCTCCGTCGAGATGTCACGGCGGCGCAGTGCATTCCTGAGGGCGCGAGCAGTTCGGCACAGCAAACGGTTTTGTAATGTGTCGTCTGCGCCGATGTCGAGACCCTCTCACGCGATCCTCGACGGCGTCGCGTGCGCCGTCAGCATGATGATGGGCACATTCGAGACCGTGGCGACACGACGGCAGATCTCAATGCCGTCCATACCGGGAGCATAACATCGAGCAGAATGATATCGAAATTCTCCTGGATAATGCGTTCATAGGCGCGTGTGCCGTTGCCCTCGGTTTCCGCCTCGAAGCCCTCGTGCTCCAGCTCCATCTGCAGGAAGCGCGCAATACGAACCTCATCCTCAACAATGAGAACGCGTGATTTTTCGTCCATATATATCCCCTTAATTATTCCTTATTTCTGTCCCTACTATATATGAATGGCGTGGAAATGAAAACAAAATGAGAAATATAATCGAACTTTTAGGAGCGAAGGCATTTTCATACCATCCCTTGACAATACATCATCCGTGCCGTATAAACAAAAGAAGAAAAATACAGCGGAGGAATGACAGTGACGGGACGACTCTCATCTTTGCGCCACGCCCATCGGCAATCTCGGTGACATCACCCATCGTGCCGTCGAGATGCTGCGCGCAGCGGATGATCGCCGCTGAGGACACGCGGCACACGCGCGGACTCCTCGCGCACTACGACATCCACAGCCCATGACGAGCTCCACGAGCATAACAAGGAGGAAAAGGGGCGGAGCTGACTGCGCGGATGCAGGCGAGTGAGACCGTTGTCTGCGTCAGCGATGCAGGGCTGCCAGCATCGCCGATCCCGGCGGCGACCTTGCACACCGTGCCATTGCAGCGGGCATTCCCGTGACGCGCTGCCGGGCGCAAATGCGGCTCTATCAGCACTTATCTGCGCGGGCTGCCGCTTGAGGGATTGCCTCGTCGGATTCCTCCCACGCAAGGAGAAGAAGCGGCGTAGGTACTCACGCGCGTCGCCGCTATCCTGAGACGCTCATCTTCTATGAGGCTCCGCACCGTCTGCGTGAGACGCTTGCCGCTCTGGCGGCGGGGCTGGTGCAGAGCGGCGGGCGTGTGCAGCGCGCGAGCTGACGAAGAAGTTTGAGGAGTACCGCGTGCGTCGCTCGGTGAACCTTGCGTACTATGAGGGAAAACGAACCGCGCGGCGAGTTTGTGCTCATCGTCGCGGGTGCGGACGAGAATGCCGCCTTTGCAGATGATGTGGAGGAGATGTCCTCACGGAGCGTTATGAGGCGCATATTGCCAAAGGTTTGACAAGAAAGAGGCCATGCGCCGCACCGCGCAGGAGCTAGCATCTCCCGCAGAACGGTCTATCAGGCACCGCTGGCGGAGGTGAGTGCAGGATCATCGCCGCAGTTGTCACTATGCACACTCTGTGCTACTATATAAAGAAATTATATCGAAACGAGGAATTTTAGGATGAGCGAGAAGACTCCATTTTACATTACCACACCAATTTACTACCCGAGCGCGAAGCTTTCACATAGGACACGCCTACTGCACGACGGTTTGCGGATACGGTCGCGCGGTTCAAGCGACTCGCAGGCTACGACGTGTTCTTTCTGACCGGATCGGATGAGCATGGGCAGAAGATTCAGCAGGCGGCGGAGAAGGAGGTAACCCCATCCAGCACGTTGACCGTATCGTTGCAGGGTTTCAGGAGCTGTGGCGTTTGCTCGGCATCTCCTATGACGATTTCATCCGCACGTCCGAGGAGCGTCATCGCGCACTCGTACAGAATATTTTTCAGCGAGATCTACGATCAGGGCGACATCTACAAGGGCGCGTACAGGGACAGTACTGCACGCCGTGCGAGAGCTACTGGACGCAGCTGCAGCTGGACGAAATGGCTGCTGCCCCGACTGCCACCGTCCCGTGCAGGAGGTTGCGGAGAAGCATACTTCTTCCGCATGAGCAAATATGCAGATCGCCTGCTCGCGTATATCAATGAGCACCCAGACTTTATCCAGCCGTCTCGCGCCGCAACGAGATGATCGCGTTCATCGAGCAGGGCCTTGAGGATCTCTGCGTCTCGCGCACGTCGTTTTGACCTGGGGCATTCCCGTGCGTTTGACCCAAAGCATGTCGTTTACGTCTGGTCTGACGCGCTCACGAACTATCTCGCGCCGATCGGCTACATGGACGACAAGGCGAAATTCAATCACTACTGGCCGGCGGATGTGCATCCGTCGGCAAGGAGATCGTACGCTTCCACACGATTATCTGGGGCTGCATGCTGATGGCGCTCGGCATTGACCTGCCGAAAAAGGTCTATGGGCACGGCTGGTTGATTGTAGATGGGGCAAAGATGTCGAAGTCGGTCGAAACGTCGTCGACCTGATCGGGCTCATCGAGGAGTTCGGCGCGGATGCCGTGCGTTACTTCCTGCTGCGTGAGATCACGCTCGGCAGGACGGGACAACATCTCGCGCGATGCGCTCATCGGGCGCATCAACTCGATCTGGCGAACGATCTCGGCAACTACTGCACCGCACCCTTTCGATGGCAAAGAGTATCGGAAAAGGCGCTGTCACAAAGGGGCAGGACGCACGGACTTCGACGCGGCGCTGAGGAGATGGCTGCGGCGACGGTGCGTGACTATACGGGCAGATGGAGGAGATGGAGCTGTCGGCGGCGATCAAGACGTCGTGGGCTCTCATCTCGCGCACGAACAAATACATCGATGAGACCGCGCCGTGGACGCTCGCAAAGGACGAGGCGAAGGCGGCAGAGCTCGACTCCGTGCTCTATCATCTCGTCGAGTCGCTGCGGATTACGAGCATCCTGATCTCACCGTTCCTGCCCGTGACCGCGCGCCGTATCGCATGAGCAGCTGGGCTTCACGTCGGACTCTTGCAGCGGTGCAGCTCTCTGACACTGCGTGGGGCGGCAGCAGGGACGGACATACGGTCGGAACGGCGGAGCAGCTGTTCCCGCGCATTGAGACAGAAAATGACGACATTCATTGATACGCACGCATCTGTGTATGACGAACGCTGCGATGACGACCGTGCAGACATGATTGCACGCGCCGAGGAGCGGGGGTCATGCAGATTATCAGCATGGGCGATACGATGGCGGCGTCCGCGCAGGTGGTGGCGGATGCGCAACGCTATCCGCGCTCTATGCCGCCGTTGGTGTGCATCCCGAGAGTGCGTACGTGCTGGCAGATGAAGAGCGTGCGCAGATCCTCGCGTGAGCAAAACATCCGAAGGTGGTCGCGATCGGCGAGATTGGACTGGACTACTGGGAGAAAGATCTGAGGTGCGTGCCGTGCGCGAGCTCTTTTGTCGCGCAGTTGAATCTCGCGCGTGCGGCGGCCGCCCGTCTGCATCCACGACCGCGAGGCGCACGGAGATCACTCGCCATCCCTGCAGGCAGGGACGTGATCTTACGGGCGTACTGCACTGCTACTCGGGGAGTCTCTGAGACGGCGCGCGAACCGGAAACTCGGCTACTATATCGGCATTGATGGCCCCTGACGTTCAAGAACGCGGGAAAACTGCCCGCGATCGTGCGCGAAGCACCGCAGGACAAACTGCTCATTGAGACGGATAGCCCCTCCTTGCGCCCGTGCCGAAGCGCGGCGCGCAATGAGCCTCGCTCTGCACGTCGTGCACGTCGCGGCGAAGATCGCGGAGATTCGCGGCGAATCCGTCGAGGAGGTCGCGCGTATACGACGGAGAATGCGCGGCGCCTCATCCAAAGTTGGTGGAGAAATAACGACTCAAATCGATGGATATAAAATGGAATAAATTTATTGTCCTTTCGAGAAACGAAACCCTCTGCCTGTCAGAGAGTACTCCGCGCACAGGGTTTTTGCATAGGACGATTTTTCCCTAAAGTGGTGAATGATAGTGGAGAAAAACAGCTCTCACCCTATTCTGAATCCCATTTTTCATGAAAATTCAGGCTTGAAGTGAAACTATCATCAACAAAGGGGAGTTCTATGCGTGGAAGAAACTGCGAGCTGATTCATGCAAAGAAAAATACGTTGCTCTGCGCTACCCTGCGGGGATGATGATGCTCTCAGCGGATTCACAATGAGCGGCTTGCCGAAAAATATGCAGCGCGTGAGCGTGCACGTTGCAACCGAGACCATCACCGATATGACGGTGCAGACGGGCCCAATGATATCTTGAGTGCTGGCGTGCAGCTCGGGAGAAGGATACCTATGAGGTGTTCCACTAGCGAGGACGAGCGTCATACCGAGATCTCTGTGCACCGTGCTGTACCCGTGAGCATTTCGTTCTGGGATGATACGGCAGGTTTTTAACGAGCGGGCGTACGGTTTGCCGACGTCGTGGCAGAGTACGGTTATAATCCGCATGAGATCGATGTGACGCCGTCGATGGATACACCGATCACGGCCGATCTCCACATCCAGCTTACGGAGAACGAGCTGGCTGCCGGGCAGCGCCGTGCACGTGAGCGTGAGGCAGACCGCGTCAGCCGCGGCATCCCGCGTTACCATGCGGCATACACGATGGCTGCGTCGGCGTATCTCCCAAGTGGCGGCGGCGGCGGCGGAATTACAGCCACAGGCATGAGGTCGCGCGTCGCGGCGTCGTCGCGGTCGATCGGAACGTCATTCGGCTCGTCGCCTTTTATCCCTGGCTATGGCGGAGGCAATCGCAGCCGATACGGGCGGCGCAATCGTCGGGAATGCGACTCGATCTCTGCATGGAGAGTTACGACGAGGCGATTCAGTTCGGACGACGCAGCGTCGAGGTCTATGTCCTTGAGTAGGAAAATTATGCATGGGAAGAATCACTTAAGATAATTGCGCGCAGTGGATTCTTTTTGATTGACAAGAAGTGATTTTGGTGGTACTATTCTGATCGTACCCGTAAAAACTAAATATTGATGATGGATCAAGTGGCAGAGGTTTTGCCATGCAGAGCCTCGATTGCTTCATAGGAATCCGGTTAAGCCGGAGCGGTCACGCCACTCGTAACAGCGAGCGATTCCGCGCGCTGACCATCGGGTCAGCAGTCACTGAGAGAAATCCACAGGAGATGCGGAAGAACGATGAACTGAGCCAGAGACCTGCTTTGATTAACAATCACCGATTGACCACTGCTGAGTGATGGGGATGGAGATTTTGGGATCTCGTTCGCCTCGAGAGGTTTGTGATGTTGAGTAGAAACCGTGTCGGGAACTGAGTAACGATACCGAAAAAGCCCGTTCTGCACACTGCAGAATGGGCTTTTTTTGGGTAAGGCATATTCCTGCGGTGGGCAGAGCGTTCCTGAGGAGATCTGTGCGTATTTGAAGATATGTGCGCAGTTTCCCCAGCAATACGTAACTTCCAT
>BNJS01000490.1_pt1 | contig 71811 bp, 75 predicted proteins | sample 8540461 | NCBI WGS metagenome assembly BNJS01 (sample SAMD00202454, study PRJDB9452) | human saliva metagenome | isolation source: human saliva | place: Japan
CAGCGCCTACGCCAGCGTTACGGACCCGCCGATGCAGTTGATAAACACGCTGGGTTGCCCCTTCGCATTGTGTGAGTCGCCCGGTTCGCACGGCTGATCCAAAATCTGCACCTTGCCCGAAACATCCTCGATACGGTACCCCGGCATCTCGGTGAAAGTCCCGGTCGTTGTCACCGAGCCGCCCGTGACCGTGAGAGTCGCATCCTCAGCAACCGTACTGTCTACCATCTTCACGGACGAAGATTTCGCGGTCACCTTCGCATGTGTAAACGATGCGTTCAAACAGCGAATAGTGCCCGTGGTCGCCGCCAAATCCGCGTGCGTGGTGCGCACACCCTCAAGGCGGCATGTTGAGTTTGTCTGAACCCGCAGAACGTCAAGAAAAGAATCGTGTGGAAGGCTGATAACGATCTTCGGTCCCCCAAAGGATAAAAACGAGGTGCGCTTGGCAAACTTGGATTTCCAGTAGCGTTCCCGCTGAACAATCTGGATCACACCATCTTCGGTGCTTACGTCAAAAAGTTCTTCATGCGGTAACTCTGCAGTCGCATCCTGGGTTTCTGCTGCGGTAATAGCGACCTCAAGGTCGAGTGCTTCAACAGCTAAAGACACGGGCTCAGGCAACGCGATAGGCATACACTTAACTCCCTATTTTTTATCACGGTGACGAAGGCGCAACCCGGCGCACAGCCTGGGCATCCGGCGCTGGCTCTGCCAGTCACCTAACACCTTCATGAGCTATTCTACCCCGGTATTATTCCGACTCCGAACACGAAGAACGTGCTGCCCTCCCCATAAATTTATGCCGCCGGATGCGCCCCCATATCCGCCGTGCAGACCCTCACCAGGCGTAAAATCTGTGGTAGACACAAACTCACTCAAATTTTTCAAGGAATCATGTCTGCTTTTTCCGAATGTATCTTTTTCTTCTCTGTACGGCGCTGATCGCCATCACCCTGGCGGTGAGCGGGTTCGCCAAGGCTAAGGACCCTTCCAGTACCGTCACGGGTATTCTCAACCTGGGGCTCGAAAAAAATTGCTCCGCTGAAGCTCACCGCGCGCACACTCCCCTGGGCCGAACTGCTTCTGGCATTAGGGATGCTCGCAGCGCCGGGCATCTCTTCACCGCAATATCGGGCATCTCCCTGGTTCTCATGCTGTTCTACCTGATCGTTATTGCGCGGGCACTTGCCACCGGCCGCACCGCGGGGTGCAATTGTTTCGGTTCAAAATCCGCCGCACCCGTGAGCCGCTATACGCTCATCCGCAATATCGCGTTGACCGTAGCCGCGGCTGCCGTTTTTGCCGCATCGTTGGGTTCAGGCCGAGCGCTTATCTACGAGCTGTACAACCTCAACTCTGCCGATTGGGGTTGGGTGCTCGGTGCCGCCCTGATCGCCCTCACCATGTGGGCGGTACAGCGCGGCGAGGCATTGGCTGAGCCAGATTTCAGCGAAAGCGATGATAACCATCTTCTGCTTCCCGTCTATGAGGATCGCGGCGACGGCGAAGAATACGTGCGCATGCCCATTCCGTACGCAACCCTGCATACGCTCGACGGCAAGAATTTTTCGATCCGCGAGCTCGCCGAGCTCAAAGCGCGGGTGCTGTTCTTCGTCTCCCCCACATGCGGCGCTTGCCTGTCGATTTTCGACAAGCTGGCGGACTGGGCGCACAAACTGCCGCAGCTTGAGCTGCATCCTGTTTTCAGCAGTGTGAGCAACGCAAAGACAGCGTCTGTGCCCGAGAGCGTTACCCCGCTGATAGACCCAAAATTTGCGGCTATGCACGCTTTCGGCCGAGGCACCCCACTGGCGGTAGTGCTGGGTTCTGACGGCCTGTTGGCAGGCGGGCCGGTGCGGGGAGCATCCGATGTATCCGATGTTATGGACCAGCTGATTGAGGAATTCACCGGCGCCGAAAACTCGGATGAACACAGCGAGCAGAATACCGTCGGGCAGATGCCCTAGGAGGCGCGTTCTTACCCGTATGCGGTACGATACCCCTACGTTTGCACACACGCTATCTATTCATCTACCACCGAGGAGAATACGGTGTCAGCATTGAGTTTTAACAGCCCCCGGCGAGCGCGAAAAGTCGCTCTGGCTCATCAAGAAAGAGAACGATCCGGCACATTCGCAATGGTATATCGACCGTTTTAAGGCTATGGAGGCTGAGGGTAAGGATATGGCGGGTGAGTCTCGCCTGGTGAATGCTTTGGCCTCGCGCGGGGCGAAAGATTCTGGATGCTGGTTCCGGCCCGGGCCGTGTGGGTAAGCAGCTGCATGCGCTGGGGCATCGGGTGACCGGCGTTGATATTGACCCTGAGCTTATTGATGAGGCGCGCCGCGTATGCCCGGAAGCCACCTGGGTTACGGCTGATCTGGTGGATTTGCCGCAGGCTCTCGGGTTCGAGTCTGATGCCGGTGAGGATGGTTTTGAGCTGATCGTATGTGCCGGGAATGTGATGGGTTTTCTTGCGCGTTCAACCCGTAAGCCGGTGTTGGAGAATTTCCGGAAGGTGCTGGCACCGGGTGGGCGCGCCGTGATTGGGTACGGTTCCGGTCCCGGTCGTGACTATGCGTTTGCTCAGTTTCTTGAGGATGCGCGCGAGGTCGGTCTGAATGTTGATTCGACGTTTAGTTCCTGGGATTTGCGTCCGTTTGCCGAGGGTTCCGAGTTTATTGTGGCGGTTCTTTCGCGGTAGGCGGCGCTCAGGCGGCACGCTTTATGGCTGATAAAAGCGGTGGTGCGCATCCTGGTTTTGTGTAGGATGCGCACCACCGCATTTTTTCTCTTTCCGCCCCGTGCAGAACGCGGGAATCGTAGCCTCTAGGGGATCAGGTGGATTGAACGAGCCATGTCTTCGGGCAGGATTGCGGCGCCGCCCAATATAGCCACGATAAGTACTGCGAGAATCGCCATAGTGGCCGATTTCCAGCCGGGGTGCAGTTCGGTGAAGGTAATCAGACCGTGGTGCAGCCGGTCAATATCGAGAACGTTCGCTTTTTTATAGACCGTGGTCTGGTCGGAAAGTTTCGAGGCCACCGTAGACATAGTCTTGGCATCCCACACGCGACCGTCGAGGCGAAGAAGAGACTTCCCCTGCTTATCCAGCGCCCACATGCTCGGGAAGCTGCGGTACTTGAGCTTGGCAACAACGTTGCTGAGGTCTTGCCCGTGTGCTTTCTTGCCGTAGAGCTTTTCCACGAAGATCGTGTGGTCCATATCTTTACGTTCCACCGCATGCCAGCCAAAAATTCGGGCGCGGAGCACATGGGTTTTGGTGATTGCCACGATCGTGGGTTTAAGCACCGAATACAGGCTTAGACCCGCGAAAAAACAGATGATAAGCACCAGCACCAGGTACGGCAAGGCTGGGCGTTTATACGCTAAGAATGCGATCGCGGCGACGAGGGTGATGGTTCCCGGGAGCGCCGCCTCGATGCGCCTGCCGTAGGATCGCATGCGGGGGTGGAAGAGTTCTAGAACATCGCCATATTTGGCGGGAATTTCGTGTGCGCGTTCTGCCATACACACCACTTTAGCGGTCGCACCTGCCCGACGCTAAGATTTTCGCCCCGCAGTGTCAAACCTGAGGGTTCGTGCGGGTACATAAATCTGCCCGGTGTCAGGTGCGCCCGCGCGGTGCGGTACGCTGTAATCATGCACAAATTTTCTCCCGTGGAACGGGTTCTAGCTACCTGGGTTATCGGCGTTTTCGTGTCGGTAACCCTTGCTTTTGGCGCGCTCTTTGCTCTGAATCGGCTGGTGTACACCCCCACGGGTCAAGTTCAGGAGTATTTTAGAGCGCTGCAGGACGGTAATGGTTCGCATGCGCTCGGTATTTTGGGGGCGCGGGTGCCTGAGGGTGACGGGTCTCTTCTCGATGGTGAGGTTCTGAAGAAGTCGGTTTCGGGGCTGTCTAATATTACCTATGAGGTAGTGGAAAGCAGCGATGACGGCGAGCATGCGACGGTGCGAGCCTCCTACACTCTGGACGGCGCCCAGGAACACACCGATTTCAGACTGCATCATGTGGGCGATCACTGGGGTCTTTTCCCGCGGTGGGAGATTGAACCCGGCGAGCTGCCCGAGCTGAAGGTTTCGATTAAGGGCGTACAGGCGGCGACCGTGAACACCCGCAAGGTTGCGGTTGATGACGGTGAGGCGACGTTCCCGGTGCTCTACCCCGGAAACTATTCCATTTCTTATGATTCGACGGTGTATACCGCACAGCCGTACTCGCAAAAGGTACTCTCAGCGGACGCAAATTCGCAGGTCAAGCTTGATTTGAAGGCGAGCGATCAGGCCCGAGAATCCGTGCAGCATCAGGTGGAGGATTACGTAAATTCCTGTACCGAGCAAAAAACTCTCTACCCGAGCGGCTGCCCCTTCGAGTACACTTTCCCCGGGCGTGTGGACGGCGAGGTGACCTGGTCGGTCACGGAATATCCGCATCCACACGTGACGGTCACCGCGAATGGCGAATGGAATGCTGACCAGGCGCAGGGCAAGGTCAAGGTATCCTTCACGCAGCTTGACCTGTACACGGGCGAGCGGCAGCCCTTTGAGAAGGAAGTTCCGTTTACCATCAAACCGACAGTGAACGTCAGCAACGGCACGGCGGTGCATGTGAGCTTCTGAGGGTCCCTTACCCTAGCTTAGTTAATCCCTCGCAAATCCAGCACGAGTTCGCTCTCATCCGCGGCATCACCGGTGACGATGACCGGAATACCCCAGTCCTGCTGGTATAGGTGGCATGCGGCGTGCTCGGGAATATCGCCGTCGGGGGTACCGTCGCAGGCGGCGGCGCGGGCGGTAATGTGCAGCACCGCCTCCTGAATCTCGGGGTTGAGCACGAGGGTACGACTGAGCCCTTGGGAGGTACCGGCACCGTCCAGCAGGAAATTTTCGGGGGTGGATGAGATTTTCAGCTGGGTCGGGTCTCCCCAGCGGGTATCGAGTTTCTGCCCGGTCGGCACGGTAAACCGCGAGGTGAAATTCGAGGGTTCCGCCGGTAAGTTTCGTGGCGGGTCGGGCGGTTGTGATCGCGCCTTCGTCCACTTTTTGCGCCTGAGCCGGAATGGCGGCGCGCACCAGCTGGTGCGCATTGGTTTCCACGATTATCAGGCGGGGATCCTCACCCGGGCTATGCTCCACCAGGAGGTCGGCGGGTTCGGCGAGTCCGCGCTGCAAGGTGCTCAGTTCCTTTCGCGGCAGGATCCCAGCGGCGAATCGCACCGTTATAGGTGTCTGCCACTGCGATAGAGCCGTCGGGAAGCTCCGCGAGTCCCAGCGGATGCTGCATACGAGAGGTCTGCGAGTCGCCGTCCACGAAACCCGAAATCGAACAGACCCAACCCTACGGCAGAGGTCACCTGTACGCTCTGGTGTCCGTGATTCGTCCCGCGTAAAGGTTACGTGGCGCAGCCCGCTGGTTTCCGAGCAGGCTACCCACAGACTGCCGTCACGCGCCTCGATAATGCCGGAGGGCTGGGCAAACCATGCGTCCTCGGCGGTACCGTCCTGCAGCCCTTCAACCCCGGCGCCCGCGAAAAATACTGACGGTTTCAGAGACGGGGTCGTAGCCGAAGAGCTGGTGGGTGCCAGCCATCGCGATCACGAACTGCCCAGCTTCACGCGAGTAGACCGCATCCCACGGGGATGAGAGGGCTATAGCGGTGGCGGGCGCATCCGCGGGGATATGGTTTGCGTTGCCCGTGACGGCGTTGTCTCCATCAATAACGCGCTGCACGCCGTTGCCCGCAAGGGTACGAACCTCGCCCGTGCGCAGATTCAGCGAGCGCAGCCGGTGATTCACGGTGTCGGTGATCAGCACATCGTACCCGAGTTTTTCACGAAGTTCGGCGGGTACCAGGGCGAGCCCTTGCGGTTCGTTAAAGCGTGCAGTGGTTCCGGTTCCGTCGGCGTAGCCTTTTTCGCCGTCCTCTCCCCCGCCGTAGGTTGCCAGTACCGTGTTGAGGTCTTCGGCGACCTGCAGGATGCGGTGCCTGGCGGTATCGGACACCAGGTAGGTGCGTGAGCCGGTGCCGAACAGGTTTTTGGGTCCGAACTCTGTGGGGAGTTCGATAGCTTTCCCAGGGAAAGCGAATGTTCCCTCGGTTTTGGGTCGGGGTACATAGGGGCCGTCGCCTCGGTGCAGGGTACCTTTTTCCTCGTGTTCGGCAACGAGCTCACGCACGAGTGAGGTAAGCCCCTGCACGTGCCCCTCCCCGGAAAGATGCGCCACAATATACCCTTCGGGGTCGATGACCACGAGCGTAGGGCCAGGCGCGGGCGGTGTAGGCCTGCCAGGTGGTGAGTTCGGGGTCGTCGAGTACGGGGTGTTTGATGTCGTAGCGGTCTACGGCTGCGGCGAGCGCTACCGGGTCTGCCTCATGCTCAAATTTGGGGCTGTGCACGCCCACGGTGACGAGCACATCCGAGAATTCTTCTTCGAGGGGGCGCAGCTCGTCGAGCACGTGCAGGCAGTTAATGCAGCACAGGGTCCAGAAGTCGAGGATCACGATTTTGCCGCGAAGAGCCTGCAGGTCTAAGTTCTTCTCGCCGGTGTTGAGCCAGGATCGTCCGATGAGTTCGCTGGCGCGCACGCGCACGGTTTTCTGCCCGGTATGATCTTGCCCGGGAATGCTGGTTGCTGGTTTCGCTCACGATTCTCTCCCCTATGGTTTCGCGCCCTAGCCCCGCTTAGCAGCAGGGTGCGCTCGTTTCACCCTATTATGCCAGCGGTGCGGGCGTGTTCACCGGGCGACAAAAGTTTATGAACTCGCCCCGCAATACGCCGTCATATTCTGTCATAGAACCACGGTCCAACCGTCACGTTATCTGGCAATACGATTCCTCAGTAAGAAGAGAAAACATACAAATTCTGCTTTCTAACTTTCTTGGATACGGATCCGTAAAAGTTGTGGTCCTAAAATGATTAGCACCGCAAGTTCCCCCAGGCCTGCAACCCACAGAGCAGTTGAGATTGATACTGCTTCTGCAAGTGAAGAAATCATGAGAGCGCCTATCGGTAGGCTACTCATGATGCAGACACGGGCACTAGCATTTACACGTCCAAGCGCTTCAGCGGGAGTGATCTTTTGCCGTAAAGTTACGAGAGCTATATTCATGATTGGACTTCCGTACCCAATACAAAATTGTCCCAATAACAGACAGATCCATGACCATCCAGGAAAAATAGCGGCGGCTGTAAGAATCGATCCCACTGCCATCCACGCCACGCCAATACCTACGCAGGCTCCCTCTTGAACTTTCTCCGACCATATACGGTAGCTAAGTGCACCACATAAAGCACCTATCCCTGCTAGCGATATAGCAACACCATATGCAGACGAATCTAGTCCAAGGGTTCGCGTCACATATAGAACAAATAAGGCGCTTATTCCTGCCTCAAAAATATTAATGAAGGCACCCGATAGTACGACCAAACGAATAACAGGCGTGCGCCAGACAAGTTTAAGACCAGCCATCATATCAGAAATAATACTGGGTGTATTCAGCGAACTTCTCTGTGAAATTGCCGATGGAACCCTGAAACGACCTGGTAACAGTAGCAACACGATAAATGCAATGAGAAAAGTTACTGCATCCAAAGTAATTAGGTACTCTGGGCGGTAATGTGCTGCTAAAAATCCTCCCATAAGTGGTCCTATAAGCTGAGCCATTGAACGAATAAGCTCAAACCTGTTATTTGCTCTGTCAAGCATATTCCGGGGCACAATGTCGGGGACATAGGTTTGATAAGCAATATCGAAGAATACGTTACAGACCCCCATGCAGAATGAGATAACTACGAGAACTGTCACTGTGAGATTCTGCGTAAGCGCAAGAAGTGGGAATCAACCCAATTAATCCGGCACGTGTGATATTACATACCACCATCATGGTCCAACGACTATGTCTATCAACAATGGCCCCGGCGATAAGTCCTATCAAGATAATGGGCAGCCACCCTACAGCGCTGACAACACCCAGAGTTATTTCTCCTGCGCTAAGCGTTATCGCAACGATAAGAGGAATCATCACAGAAGAAATCTGAGTGCCGAAAAGTGAGAAGGACTCTCCAATAAGCACGGTAGTAAAGGAAGCAGGTAGCCTTGTGCGTGTGATATTCGCCGTAAAACCAGTATGAGGTTCCGGCACTGATTCAGAGGCTGCCATGAAGATACTCCTGAAGTTCAGATAATTGAGGAAATCAATTATAGATCCTCCGCATTAGTGCTCCGCTGAGTAAACATGGAAAAATAATTACCTCATTATGACAAAGAGTACGTAGCCCTGAATCATATATTCATCTACAGGAAGCAACCTGCATACTAAAGGCTCTTGATGTGAACAAAGCAGAGTTTCTAACGCTTTGTTCACATCAAGAGCCTTTTATCATCCCCTAGCGAAAGGGAGGTTATGTAGGTTTAGAGCTTACGCCTTCGGGATCGGCTGCAGGCGGCGCAGCTGAGTTACGTGCTTGGGCTCAAGTTCGGCAATGTTGTGCACCTGGAGCAGCTTCATGGTGCGGCGCACCTCGTCGGAAAGGATCTCGATAGTCCGGTCCACGCCGCGGCGGCCACCGGCCATAAGCCCGTACAGGTAGGCGCGTCCGACCAGAGTGAACTTCGCACCCAGCGCCATAGAGGCGACAATATCGGCACCGTTCATAATGCCGGTATCAACCATCACCTCGGTATCCATCCCTACTTCACGCACTACCTCCGGGAGCAGGTGGAAGGGTACGGGCGCACGGTCCAGCTGACGACCGCCGTGGTTCGAGAGCAGAATGCCGTCCACACCCAGATCGGCGAGTTTCTTAGAGTCTTCGAGGTTCTGTACGCCCTTAATCACGATCTTGCCGGGCCACATTTCGCGGATAATCTTCAGGTCTTCATAGTTGATGGAGGGGGTCCATCGCGTTATCCAGAAGCTCGCCCACGGTGCCGCCGGTCGAGGAGAGCGAGGCGAATTCCAGCTTGGGCGTGGTCAGGAAGTCGAACCACCACCAGGGGCGCGGAATCGCGTTCAGCAGGGTCTTCATCGTCAGATGCGGAGGAATAGAGAAACCGTTGCGCTTATCGCGCAGGCGAGCGCCAGCAACGGGTGTATCCACGGTGAAGAAGAGCGTATCGAATCCTGCCTTTGGCGGCGCGTTCTACCAGCCCGTAGGAGATTTCGCGCTCGCGCATGACATACAGCTGGAACCAGAGGCGGCCGTTAGGGGTCTGCGGCGCGCACATCCTCAATGCTGGTGGTGCCTAGAGTAGACAGGGTGAAGGGGATGCCCGCGGCACCTGCTGCACCGGCGCCAGCGATCTCACCCTCGGTCTGCATCAGGCGGGTGAAGCCGGTGGGAGCGATACCGAAAGGCATGGCGGAGGTGCCGCCCTAGGACCTCGGTAGTGGTGTCTACGGTCGAAACATCTGTGAGCACGCCGGGGTGAAACTCGATATCCTCGAAGGCCTGGCGTGCGCGGTTCATAGAGAACTCGCCTTCGGCAGCGCCATCGGTATAGTCAAAAGCGGCAGCTGGGGTGCGGCGTTTGGCGATCTTGCGCAGATCATAGATGGTGAGGGCTTTTTCGAGGCGGTTCCCGGCGAAGTCCAGGCTGGGCTTCTTGAACGTCATAAATTCTTTGAGTTCGCTGGGCTTGGGGAACTGACGTTGTACCATGGGGCGCCTTCTTTCTGCGGGGTTGCCGCTTCATTGCTATACGAGGTTCAAAGCGTCATATACCGCGATATAACGCAAAAGTATGGTGTGTGTTCATTCACAGTTATGGTCGGACCACACAATGCCCGTAATCTTAAGCTAACCCATACTAATAAATAAGGCAAGGCTTGACTTATTAACCAGCACCGAGTGCTACACACCGTTTTTGAGGCGGTTTTTCGGGGGAAGGACCCGCAAACCTTGCTCTCGCGACGCTGCGAGGCTAGTACATCTGTGACTTTTTGATCAGGTGACAAGAATTTTCATTCTTGTCTCACCCTGAGATACCGGGGCAAACTGCTATTTTTATTCCGCCTCGTAAAGACCTATTATCAGATATGAATATGCAATCACCGTGCAAGGAAACCAACCATGACCCAACCCAAAGCCCGCCGTGGACGTCCCCCAAGCCTAACCCGTGAGCAGATTGCCAAAACCGTTTTAGACGTAGGCTTTGCCAATCTCACGTTTGCCGCCGTTCGTGACCGTCTAGGGGTAGGGGAAACCACCCTATATCGCTACGCACCGGACCGCGACGAACTGGTACGTATGGGGCTCGAATATGCCTATTCCGGTATTGAGGTTCCTTCCTTTGAAGGTCCCTGGCGTGAGGTTCTGACTGCACACGCCCTCAATACCTGGCACAGCCTTGAGAAATACCCGGGCGCGGCAACCGAAGTGGCACGCGGCATCGTTCCCCCCATTGCTACATACTTTTTCGAAGAGCTTTGTGTGATTCTCATCAAACAAGGTTTTTCGGCAAAGAAGGCCGTTCTCACCTGCGATATGCTGCTGGATATGGTTATCGACAGCAGACGAAGCGTTGAACACAGCGATGCGTTTATTGCTGAAACCGGCGCCGGACGTGAAGAAATTCAGCACCAGATGCAGCGCACCTCAACCGACCTGCAGTCTTTCCAAGACCCAGGTGCTTCCGCCGAGCGTCAAGAGATCCGGACTATTCTGCGGGATTCAGTGACCTCGGATCCCTTAGAGTGGCTGCGGCATAAAATGACCATTCTGCTCGACGGCATCGAATACTCGCTCAAGTCATAACGAACGGCTTCATCTGCCGATACCCTGTCTTATGTGGCGTAGGGGTGTCCCTCTGGGGATCCCCTACGCCCTTTATTTTTACGCCGCGAGTATGTTCGGCAACGACCGGGTTCAAAGGCTTTGCTGCGGGTACACCACACGCGGTCACCAGTGGCAAAGCTTAACTACGAAGGTAGCCTGACCGCGTTCGCGAGGGGCTTGGAAGAGCGAATGAACGAAAGTCGTTTAGGAGCCGTGGCGCGCATCCTCTTCATGCAGGCGCTCAAACATCTCGTTGTAGGCATTCAGCTCGGCATCCCCATCACGGTCGGCCTGCCGGTCAATGCGTGCAGCAAGTTTCTTATCTGCCATAGACCATTGGAAACCCACCGCGATCGCCACGATCATGGTCGGAATTTCACCGATACCCCACATGAGCGCGCCGCCCATCTTCTGGTCGTCCAGCGCCGACAAACCCCAAGTGCGCCCCAAATTGCCGAACCAAGAAGCTTCCAGGAGCGCCTTGGAGTTCATGATCGATATGCCGACGAAGGCGTGGTACCCCAGGGTTGCAATCAGCATAATCAGACGCATCGGGTACTCGGGGCGGTGCGGAATCGGGTCAATGCCGATAAGCACCAGCATGAAGATATAGCCCGTGAGCGTAAAGTGAATCATCATGAATTCGTGCCCGATATGGTACCGCAGCATCACCCCGAAAAGCGGCGTGAAATAGACGATAATAATCGATCCCGCAAAGTTTACGGCGGCAAAAATGGGGTGTGTAACAACTTTCGACCACCCCGAATGCACGATGCGCACAATCCACTCACGAGGGCCTCGCGTACCGTCTTGGCGGGGTTCCAGCGCCTTAAGTAGCAGTGTTACGGGCGCGCCCAATACGAGCAGAATCGGCACGACCATCGTGAGCACCATATGCTCAAACATATGCACCGAAAACAGCACACGCGAATATACAGCGGGTGGACCGGAGGTGATATAGTTCAGCACGAGCAGCCCTAAAATCCAGGAGACAGCGCGCATCACGGGCCAAGAGTCACCCGCACGACGTACCTTCACGAACGCCCACAGATATACAATCGCCAGATACCCCAGCACAGCAACCCAGAACCAGTCCCAACGCCACTCGGTGAACCAACGCTGAAAATGCGGTTCGGGCGGCATATCGTACCAGGTGATAATGCGCACCGGCGTGGCATCCGGCGCGAGAGTTTCCGGAACCGGCGGCGGTGTACGTGAGAGCGAAGCCCCCAGTCCGGAGGCTGCCCCCATGATCACGAGCTCAGCAGAGATGGCGCTCCACAGGGCACGCGTACCATTCATCTTACCGGCAGAGAGCGCGGGAATCAGATAAAGCCGATGCGCTGCCCCGATTACCCCGAGCAGAAGCGTTAACCCCAGTTTGAGCAGCACAATCTTGCCGTAGTCGGTGCCTAAATCCCGCCACGACGACATGCGCACCCCGGCGTTCGTAATACCCGAGAGCAGCACGAGAATAAACCCAATGAGGGCAAGCAGCGAGTAGCGGCGCAGTACCGCCTGGGCCATCGGCACGCGACGAGATACCGCCGTGTGTTCGCCGCGGTGTGCCTCAACAATGGTGCCGGTGCCCGCATCCTTACCCGAAATACCGCGCGAGATAAACGCCAGCGCGATCAGCCCACCGCACCAGATACTCACCCCCAGCAGGTGCAACCCCAGGGAGTTGACGGCACCCATATGGTCCTGCCCGCCCGAGGAATGCCCCGAAAGCGCCATATCCGCGATACCAACGAGCGAGATCATGAAGATGAAAAACAGCCCCATGAGCGAGCGCACCCCGAAACAGGCGGTGGCGACCACGGCGGCGACCACGACGGTCATACCTTTTTCTTTGCCCGCATCTAAGGTGGTGATATAACTGATGAGCTCACTAGCGTAATCGGTGCCAGAGCCCAATGGGTCGCCCCGAAATATCTGCATAGGAAAGAATCAAGACGGCAAGCGCCGCAAGAGTCCACAGCACGGCGGAGGCGGCGGCAAGGTTCAGCACATCGGCGAATGGCTTTGTACTCTTTTATCGACGGCGTTTTTCGTGGTGCGTTTGCCTCGGTGTGTTCCGGCGGCATCGGCTGCATAGCGGGGAATAATGCCCATCGCGAAAGATCAGCGCACCCATGGTCGTCGCCATCGAGAAATTATGAATAACCTCGGAAATAGGCAGCGCCCAGCGTACAAAACCGCCAGCATCGGCAAGCTCGGTTCGCCGAGTTCGCCAGGGTTAGCCTTAACGAGACCAGCAGAGTCAGCAGACCGACCCCAACATAGGCGGTAATCCAGGGCGCGGACAGCCCCGGGGCGCACGGCGGCGCGCTGAGGGTCAGCCTCGGTTTTCTGCGGTTGTGAAGACGTAGTAGCCATAGTTCTTTTTCATCTGTGGTGTGTGCGATGGTGCATGTTAGGTATGCGCGTAAATTCTGGGACGGCTAGGTGAAGAGGCTTTCGCCGATATACCCGCCTTCCTCACGTACCCCGGCAGGAATTGCGAACACGGCTGATCCCACCGGAACCGTCCATGTGTTAAGCATATCCAGTTGTTCAAGCCGTTTCTGAATAGGCACAAACTGCGCCACCGGGTCTGCCTGGTACGCCACGAAAATCAGCCCCGCATCCGAAATGCCGCCGCTGATCTGCCCGTGTTCTGAGAACCCGGAGGCGTTGAAAGACCGGCTCGTCATAGTTATAGCCGCGCCGCAGGATGCGCTCCCACGGTTTCTTCTCAAGCTCGGTGCCGTGCGCCCGGCGAATATGCGCATACGGGGCGATGACCTCAAAGCCCAGGTTATCGAGCTTATCAAAGTCGGGGTCATCAAATTCATCATTGCCGGTCAAGGGCGCGCCGTTAGAGAGCTTACGCCCGATAGCGTCTTCACGAGCGGGGGTATCGACCTCATCCCAAGTATCCAGATTCATGTGGATGCGCCTAATCACCACGGAGGTACCGCCCGGTTCCCAGGCCTGCGGGAAGTTCTGCTCAGCACTCCCCTCACCCCACACGATCTCGTGTGCCGACCCGCCGCCGCGCCCAGGTGTCTCGTGAGGGTCTTCGACCGGATTCACGGTGCCGTCTACCTGTCCGAAAAGATTACGCGGAGTGCCCTGACCGGTACCGAAGGCGCTCAGAAACCCCTCTTGCACCCAGCGGATACGCCCGAAGGAGCGGGTGTCTTTGGTGAGCATCCGCTGGGCATGCGAGACCGTCAGCAGATTATCCCCACAAATCTGCAGGAGCAGATCACCGCCGTTCCACTTCTGCTGCAGTTGGTCGATCTTCGGGAACGCTGGGAGAGGTTTAAAGCCACGCCGGTTTTTTTGGCGGGTGCCACAATATCAAAAAAATCTTTTCGCCAAACCCGAATGTGATAGTCAAATGTGCGGGAGCCTGCACAAGCTCAGGTTCCTGATCCGTCAGCGGAGTCTGCCCTGCAGTCAGGGCGGCCGCATCGGAGGTCAGAAATCCTCAACAGACGCTGCACCCCGAAGCATCCAGCCCATCGTTCAGATCAAGAGCAATAAAACGCGCATGAGCCTGTGCCGGGGTCATAATTCCCGGCCTGCTTATCGCCATAAAAAAATTCACGGTTTGAGTGGTCAGCGCCTGCTGCGCTGGTACAGTCTCGTGCGCACCCGTTTCATGCTCCCGGCGCTATCAGACCCGCGCGCCAGCCCCAACGGCAACACCGGCGCCTACCCCCAGGAAAGCACCGGCGAGTGCTGTACGGCGACGCACCCCGGGAGATTCCACAGACCGGGCGCCTTGATGCCGTGAAGAGTCCGCAGCTGCCGTTCCTTCAGAGATCCCGGCGGTACCCTCCTGCGGCTCGTTGGCCTCCGTCGAAGAAGGCTCATGCGGAGGCTGCGGGTACCCATCTTGTCATTCTCCGCCGTCATAATCTTTCATTCCTCTATGCCTGCGGCTATCTCTCATGCGCGCTATCGGCGCCTCAGTTGAGTGAGGCAGGATGCACGGTGCCAGTCCCCAAATGTTGCGGTTTCGTGCACCGCGCATCCTGCATAGAGCTCGGTGGATGTGTTCAAAACACCCGTTGCCGAGCGCTGCGGCTACTTACACTGCGGTTTTTGCGGATGCACTCCCCGAGGCTTCGCCGCTCATATGGTCGTGGTCGCTGTGCTCACCGTGTTCGTGCGTACCATGTTCGCATGATCGGAGTGCTCGCCATCCCCATGATTATGCTCATGATCGGAGTGTTCACCATCCCCGTGACTATGCTCGTGGCCGTCATGGGAGTCACCCGAAGCTGATGCAGATGCGTCCGCCGAAGCTGAGCCGGTGGACTGCGCATCGCCCTGGTATTCTTCCTTAGCGCCAGAGTAGTCACGTGCCTCAGGCTTGAACTCCAGGGTTGCGCCGTCCTCAGTCTTGAGGGTTACCGTGGTGCTGGCACCCGCTGAGAGCGAGCAGTTCAGGCCCATCAGCATAATGTGGTTGCCTCCGGGCTTCAGTTCCAGGGTCTCCCCCGCTTTCACCGTAAATTCCTGCACCTGCTGCATCTTGGTGCTTCCGTTGGAGTCCTTGACCGTGGTGTGCAGCTGCACTTCATCGGTCGCAGTCGAGGTTGCCGAGACGACCTTCACATCGTGATCGCTGGTATTGGTAATCTTGCCGAAAACGCCGGTCATACCACCGTCGGTTGCCTTAGCCCAGGTGTTCTCAATCTTGATCGGGCCTGAAGACGACTGCGCCGAACCGCTTGCCGTTGCGCTGGAAGAGCTCGTTGCGGATGCACTCGAATCAGAGTTCGTGTTGGTAGAGCCACAAGCGTTCAGGGTGAGAATCCCGGCGAGAGCTACGGAGCTCAAAGCCATCAGCTTGTGGTGAGCCTGAAATTTCTTCATGATCTTTTACTCTTTTCTGGCGGTAAAACCCGCCTGTGTGTGCGAACAATTCTTCGGCAGGCACATGCGACAGTTCACGACGTTCGATTATTCTGCGACTTTTAATCGCGCGTGCCGCAATCTGCGGGAAGATCCCGATGCGGCGCCTGCCAATGGGCGTGACGTCCGGAAGCTGCCCAGTAACGTCACGGGTGTACAAGGTATTATGCGGAACGTTTTTTGAGCAGGGCGAGAATCCCCACAGCCAGCACGACGAAGAAACCTACACCGCCGCCAATCAGCCACCAATTCACCCCGGAATCGGAATCTGACTTAGTGGAGTTCTGGGTATCAGCTGCGGCCTGCGAAGATTCGCCGGTGCCCGCATCCTGCGGGGATGCTGCGGCTTTACCTGCGCCAACGCTGAACGTATAGGTTCCCTGAATAGGGTGCCCGTCCGAGGAGACTACGCGCCAGGTGACGGTATAGGTCTCGTCAGCGCTCGCATCCTTGATCTTGAGCGGCTGGGTGACGGTCGTTCCCTTCACCTGTGGTTCGCCTTCAGCTACGGATGCGCCGGTCGAATCGACCACGCGCACACGGTTTCCGCCCTCAATATTCATGAGGTTCGCGCTGTAGGTCAGGTTCAACTCGGCAGGTGCCTGCGTCAAAGTTGCGTTCGCGGCGGGGTCGGAAGAAACCAGTTCGTCATGCGCCTGCGCTGCGGCACCGCCGAAAAGCATCAGGCTGGCGAGCAAAACCGCTGCCAGGGTACGCATCATGGTGCGCATATGTGTAAATCCTTTATCTGCATCGAATGCCCATGCCGCATGCACCTTCACGCTCGGTTTTAGTCGAGGAAGGTGTATAACACTCACACAAGCCAGCCGGTGGGCAGACTCGTAGCACGGGCGATGGTTGGGGTTACGCGGGGTTTCCCAAGACTGCAGGCGGTCCTCGCTCCACGCGGGAGAACGCCAGCATCAGCCGACGAAGATAAACGGATATGACAAAACGTCCGTATATACGGGGAAAGACAGGAAGCGGTGCCAACACCGGAACGCGCAGAGCGGACTGCAAACGTGTATTCAGATAACAGTGTAAAGCCCACAACGCCTGCGCGAGGGCGCGTTCACCACGGTGCAAAAGTATAAGGCTTAGCAGGGCTGCAAGAGCGTGCACCCCGATCATAGTGCCGGTAGCGTGCTGGGCGACGGCGTGGCTGAGCCCATTCCCGTGTTCAAGGGCAAGGGGTGTTCCGGGCGCATGTGCATGACCGTGCGCGTGGTTTCCTTGCAGTGCCGCCACACGATGCGCCGCCTGAGCGGATCCGTGGGATAGGTTGAAAACACCGTGGAGCAGGGTTTGCACCGTGATGGCGCCTGCTGCGGTGCCCAGGTAGATGGCTCGCTGCCGTGAGCGCGTTATACGTTCGAGAAGCGCTAGAAGCCCCAGAGCGGCGAGCGCCCCTAACGCGGTGCAAAGCGCAAGAATCATCGGATGCGCGGCGCCGCCTCCGGCAAGAGTATGCCCCGCCGAGCCCAGCAGAACCGCAGATGCCGAGATAAGCCAGGCACGCATCACACGGGCACCTCGCCTAGTAGCGGTTGCTGGCTGTACCTCACGCGGCGATGATTCCCGCTCGGCACAGTCTTTGACGGCGAGAAGGCGGGCATGGTGGCGCGTCTTTGCGCGTGTGTGCATGTTCCGCCCCCTCGCTCGTAGTCGTCATATGCGGGCGTACCCGCAACCTGTCAATATCCCACATTCTACCGGTTTGTCAGCTGACCAGGTATTTCACGGCGAAGATGTGACATGTTCGGCTGGTTAACGTTTTGAACGCCGCAATGGCGCGCATCCTCACGTTCAAGGATGCGCGCCATATGCACAGATACGCCGAAACTCGCCTGTTTCGGCGGCAGCATACCGCCGCAGAGGGGCGAATGCCTCAGGTTACTGCTTTTGCTGTTGCTGAGGCTGCTGTTGTCCCTGCTGAGGCTGCTGTTGTCCCTGCTGAGGCTGCTGCTGCTGCCCTTGCTGGGGCTGTTGTTGCTGTTGTTCCTCCGGCGGGTTATCCATACGGGCTCCACCTTCACTGCCGGGCTTCGTCTGCATCTGACCACCGGTACCGCTCTCACCGGTCTGCATGTTGCCGCCAGCTGAAGGGCTCTGAACCAGTGCCGCCGCCGGATCCGCCGCCGTTCTCCATCTGTGAGCCGCCGCCAGAATTATTTTCTGCGCCCTGAGCCGCCGCCAGCGCCACCGCCTGAACCGGAGTCGCCTGATGTGCCGCCGTTGTCCGTGGTCACGGATCCCTGCGAGGCTGATGAACTTGACGATGTAGATGCTGAGGATGAGCTTGAGGAGGAGTCACCACCGGAGCTGCCAGAGCCACATGCGCTCAGCGCCACCACGCCAGCAACAGCCAGGGACACAAAAACAGAAGTCTTCTTGGCGATCATACGCCTATCCTTTCTGCCGGTAATTGTTGGTTCAAAACCCACCCTCTCACACACCTAAAGTATTTTTCAGGGATTTATCCCAGGTGCGGAACGTTTTTATGCTATGAGCCGTAAATACATTGCATTTCCATAAATATTTTCGAAATGGCGTGCATAAAATTATGTAGTTTAATTGCATATCCAACGGTTAAATTCCCCCATCATATTTATATCTTCCGTGTTTTTAGCAGAAAATAAAGCGCGCATCCTCAAAAACTAAGGATGCGCGCCAGATTACACAGCCGCTTCACGGCCATCTGCAGGTGCTAGCCCGCAGTGGTCGGGTTGAGAGGTGACTTTAGGAGTTGCCGCTCCCGGAGTATTGGGAACCACGGGAAGATCCGGCAGGTCGGTGGGTTTTTCGGACGTAGCCTGACCGTTAACCATCACGTTGTAGGCGCCGTTGTACTGCACAGCCGTCACCGTATTGCCTTCGTTCTTAACCCAGGAGCCGTCGATGCCCACCAGATCGGTGTGACCATCGGAAGCATCGGTCCTAGTCCAAGAGCCATCATAGTAGACCGTGACCGTATCGCCGTCGGGTTCAGTAGCAGTCCAAGAGCCATCCTCCGAGACCAGAACGTATCCCTCAGAACCGGGAGCGCCATTGGCGCCACCACCCTGTGCGCCGCTACCGTCAGCGCCGGCAGCACCGCCGCCAGAGTTAGGAGCGTTGCCGCCCTGGGCACCGCCGCCACCCTCAGCGCCAGAACCGTTCGCTCCGCCACCTGATCCGTCACCGCTGCCCGATTGTGCGCCGCCCTGAGCGCCGCCACCACCTTCAGCACCTGAGCCTCCACCGGAGCCGCCCTCGCTGCCTGATTGTGAGCCAGAATCGGAACCAGATTTATTATCCGATCCGGCGCCGTCGCTAGATCCGCTACCAGACCCCTTCTCTGAGTCTGCACCGCCGCTAGCATCAGAACCAGCACTGGAGTTTGCCGAAGCATCGCCGCTGGCGCCACCGCTAGCGTTCGAGGAGTCTGAGCCGCCGGAAGCGGAAGCTGAAGCTGAAGAGTTTGCCGATGCGGAATCGGACGCCCCGCTTCCTGCGGAAGAGCTTGAGGAGGAGCCGTTAGAATTGTCCGAGCCACAGGCGCTCAGCGCCACCATGCTCGCAACAGCCAGAGATACAAAAGCGGAAGTCTTCTTGGCGATCATACGCCTATCCTTTCTGCCGGTGATTATTGACTGGTTTTCAACTCTCTCACACACTGACGGTATTTTTCAGGAATTTTCCCCTCCCTGTGGCTCTTTTTATGCTAAGAGCAATAAATAGACCCTTTAACGCATACTCATTTCTAGCCCAAACAATTAACTGTATTTCCTTGTTTTATTAAAATTAATTAATATTTTAAAATATTTATCCTTCTCTTAGACCTCAGAAAACTTAGAGCATACCTTGCGCTTATACAAGCGTCTCTTATGGTTTCGGGGTTTTTATTTTGCCGCCCTTTATCCACACACCAAAGCGGTGCGCATCCTTATCATAAGGATGCGCACCGCTTGAATTATCGCGCCGTATACCGTGATGCTACGTCCGGGTGGAGCCTTCTAGACCAGTAGTTACCGTAGCGCGTCAGAGGCAACGCACGGCATATCGGCTCTTTACATAGGATAATCTAGCCGGCAGTGGTTGGCTGAACCGGGGACTTAGGAGTTACAGCTTTAGAGTCGCTTGGCTTATTGGGCAGATCCGGAAGGCTTGGCTTCTCTTAGTGGACGGCTTGCCATCCTCCTGAACGGTGTAGCTGCCACTAGCGTCTACAGCTGTTACATCACGACCATCTATAACAGTCCATGAGCCATCGGAACTCACAGTGGTAATATCACCATCAGTCTCGGTGCGAACCCATGAGCCGTCGGAAGCCACAACGACACTATCACCATCAGCTTCAGTGTAAGTCCACGACCCATCAGATACAACAGTATGCGAACCGGCCCCGCCGCCATTATTGCTAGTAGATGCGGATGCACTCGACCCCGAGCCGTTATCCGCTTGCATTCCGCCGTTAGTACCAGCAGATACCGTGGCATCGCCACTCTTCATCTGCATATTACCGTCAGCTCCAGCGGTGACAGAGGTATCACCATTATTCACAGTGACCGAACCATCGGAGACGGAGACCTTGGGAGTCTCAGATGCAGAGGCGGATGCCGATGAAGAGCTCGAAGCGTTATTGGAGTTATTGGCGCCGCATGCACTGAGGGCTACAACGCCTGCTACAGCTAGAGAAAGAAGGGCGGAAGTTTTCTTGGTGATCATGTGCGTAGTCTTTCTGATGATGAATTACTATTCAGTACCCGAAAATTTCGCGTCACAAGACTGAAATTACAGGGCTATGCCCTGCCCGGGAATACCTTTATTCTACTGGTTCTAGCTATGTTGAGCCTATGTAAACCTGTGTTTAACCTAAGAAACTTAAAAATTTTCTTAAGGTTTTTTATACCTATTTCAGGCCCCCGAATTCCCGTAGGAAGTAAAGGGGTGCACCCCCGTACCACAGGCTCTTATCGCAGGCAGATGAAAAGCCGAAGCCCTGCATCCTAGCCTTGTGGATGCGGCGCTTCGGTTCCTGAAAGTCCTCACGACAGAGGTCGCAGTCACAAACTATTGCAGAGCATACGAGGGCTCAACCGGGGTCTTAGGCGTTACCGCCTGAGGGTTTGCAGGTTTTTCAGGTATCTGAGGAACCGTGGGTTTCGCAGTTCCGGGCTGCCCGCCTTTCTTCACAGTCGCGTAGCCGCCATCCGCCTGCACCTTAGCCTGGGAGCCTTGCACTGTTCCCTGCTCTGCAATCTCGGTTCGAGCTTTATGGATCCAGGACCCATCTGCCGACACCGCAGTTTCCTCGCCCATAATCCCGGTTTTAGTCCAAGAACCGTCAGCATTGACTTTCACCTGCAAACCATCATTGGACACATAAGACCATGAACCATCCGAGGAAACCTGTGTGGTTTGTTCCTCCATACTGCGTACCGTTACGGACGGAAAAGGCTTAGGGGTTTTCGACACCGATGGAGAGGCGGCCGAACCGCTGGAGCTATGAGCAACGCAAGCGCTTAGCGTCAGAGCAGAAGCAAATGCCAGAGCAAGACTCGCTATAATTTTTGCAGTTTTCACGTGTTTTCCCATCTCAGGGCAGAAAGTCAGCCGATTTTTATTACCCGCGCCCCTGCCAAACAGCGCGCTTAGGCTGTGCTGGACGAGCCGTCCCCCGTCCAGGATACGTGGGCGCTGGGGGCGTGTAGGACGAGATTCGCCATCCATTAGAGGAGTACCATTCGCCGTTATCGGTGACACCGAATTCGCTTCCATTCGGATACTTTTGCACCCACGATCCGTCGTCGTACACACGAATTCGGGTTCCATCGGCATTCTTGCGTTTCCACGAGCCATCGGAATCAACTTTGATAGTGCTTCCATCCGCAGCGGTCTGAGACCACGAACCATCGCGGTTCACCTTGATACTAGAAGCACCGCCATTTCCCTTGTTGCCGGTAGATCCTTGCGAACCGCCATTTTTATTTACGGATCCTGCTCCTCCCTGACCTCCAGAATTTCCCTGCTGCCCAGAGTTACTTCCAGCAGAGCCGTCAGCCGGCTTCGCCGCTTCATCGACATCCTTATTCGCATCTACACCACCAGCTGCTGCGCTTTCCTCAGGAGAATTAGCAGCCGGAGATTCGGGGGCTGTTGCCGCATCCGTGAGCGTGGGAGCATTCACGGCTTCACCTGTAGTATTACTCTCGGCGGTTGAAGAGGGAGTAGCATCCGCAGGTTCAGGGGTTGCGGTTTCAGTCGCCGTCGCGGAAGGGGATGAACTCGCCGAGGAACTGGGACTTGGAGACTTAGATTTCGTGGGGGAAGATTTTGAGCTTGAGGAGCTGCTGTTGGGCGATAACGTTACGGAGGAAGACGCCTCATTTGAGGAGCCGCAGGCGCTCAGGGCAAGAATACTCGCCACAGCCACCGATACAATGGTGTAGGTTCTCTTCATGCTCATTGCATTTCTTTCTATAAACCGGTGATGACGTCCCGTTGCGACCACCCAGACGTTCAGCATGAGCGCACCACAGCACCGAAGAATATGGTGTTATAGTGATCCCCACTGAAGAGCGTCGTTGCGGGATAAATAGTCCTTCCGGAAGGAGGGATATATCTATTCTAAAGGTGTTCCGCTTCTTGAAGCTATCCATTAACACGTTTCTTGAAAAATATCACGTTAATTTCTGCGGGTACCCTCAAGAATATCTTGGGAAACACTTCAAAATCTCGGACGTGAAACTACAGATTAAAGTTAATCAACCTTTTTATATATATTTTCTTTACACTTACGAGATTTCTATGTGAAGGTCTTTATCCTCCCGACACACAAACCCCTGCCCCACAAGGCAAAACTTCATTCGCGTATCAAGAGGCATGCATTCAACGACAAGAAATGCCGAAACACAAGAAAGCTCAGCTTAGTAGAGTATCACCCGAGCAGCCGACCGCAGAGATCTTTGTGCAAGGACCGTTTGATTTATAGATATTTTGAGAACAGGGTGAAATACTTATAAAGTTTACATATAAAGTATTTAATAATACTTATACATTTATATCGTTCATAGTTATATATTGTGTATATCAGTTTTCCGCACAGAACCGCGTCTTAACGCGGGACTGCAGGAGCTACCGGAGTTGCCGCCTCCGGATTATTGGGTTTTCCAGGAATTGTAGGGATTTCAGGCCGATCTTCTTCATCCTCAACAACGCCGTTCTCGGAGACTGACCACGAACCATCAGTGTTAACTGTGATAACCTCGCCATCATGGTCGGTCAGGGTCCATGCGCCGCTTGCGCTCACTCTAATGACCTCGCCGTCGCTCTTGATAACTTCCCACGCACCGCTCGTCTCAACGGTGATTTTATCGCCTTCGGAGTTCGTGTGGGTCCAGGAACCATTCACATTCACCTTGGGTTCGGTTCGAGATCCACCGTCGTTACGTTGCGCGGGCGTATTGTTCCCGCCGGTTCCGGGCTGATTCTGATTAGTATCACCATTCACCGAGCCGCCGGAGGTATTTCCTCCTCCCCCATTACCCTGGGGCGCGTCGGGGGCATGAGAGGGATCTGCCGAGGGGTTAGAGGTTGCCGAAGATGAAGGTTCCGCAGCCGTACCATGCGTTGAGGGGGATGCAGTCACTGTCACCACGGCGGGAGTCACCGGATCCTGAGGTTCGGAGGATGCACACGCGCTCAACAGACCAAGCCCTGCAAGGGCTAACGGAAGAGCGCTATACTTTCTCGGTACGATGGTCACGGTATGTCTTTCTGAGTGTTTCTGTGTCATAACAGGATATATTTTCAGGCTGCAACATTACTTACTACTATTTTAGCTAACCTGATTGAGACTTTTAGGTGACAAGGTGTTGCCCGCTTTTCTTAGGGCGAAAGGTATTACAGCGTAATGTTGCGATGCGTATGTCCAACGTGAAGTTCTTAGAAGAATAAGATTCCGTCCCCGGTAGTTTATCCCGTCCTGACAACCTTTTCAAACGGAGTTTGGTATCGGGCGTTATCACGAGGCAGAAGCTCTCAGATAGAGAAAACAAACCATAAACATAGGGGCTCCCACCGTGTGGTGGGAGCCCCTATCAGGTCCTAGAAGTCTCAAGAAGTTACTTCTTCTTCTTGGAGGTGGCCTTGGTGGCCTTCTTCTTGGTAGCGACTGCTGCCTTCAGCTTGGAGCCTGCGGTCAGCTTCACACCGTGACCAGCGGGAATCTGGATGGTTTCACCGGTCTGCGGGTTGCGACCGGTACGAGCTGCACGGTCGGTACGCTCGATAGCCAACCAGCCGGGGATGGTGATCTTCTCGCCCTTAGAGACGGAGGTCTCGAAAGCCTGGAACACTGCGTCGAGCACTGCGTTCACGGTTGCCTGGCTCTTGCCAGACTTCTCTGCTACCTCTGCAACAAGTTCGGTACGGTTCTTAGCCATTTGGGGTGCCCCTTCCTGAGACTTATCTTTTTCAGACTAAGTCGAGCTGCTTTTCACGAGGAAAAATAACTCGCCTAGGTACAAAATACCAGAAATTACCAGCTTGACTTAGTAATACCGGGCAATTCGCCACGGTGTGCCATCTCGCGGAAGCGTACGCGGGAGATACCAAACTTCTGGAAGGTACCGCGCGGACGACCGTCGATCTGGTCACGGTTGCGAACGCGGACGGGAGATGCGTTGCGGGGTAGCTTCTGCAAAGCTACACGTGCTGCTTCGCGCTCCTCGGGGGTAGCGTTCTCGTTCACCAGCGTCTTCTTCAGTTCTCGACGCTTCTCGTCGTAGCGAGCTACGATGACCTTGCGCTGCTCGTTACGAGCGATCTTTGACTTCTTAGCCATTCCTAGCGCTCCTCTCGGAAGTCAACGTGCTTGCGAACCACGGGATCGTACTTCTTTAGCACCATACGGTCAGGATTATTGCGGCGATTCTTACGGGTTACATAGGTGTACCCGGTGCCTGCAGTGGACTTGAGTTTGATAATAGGACGCAGGTCCTTAGCCTTGGATGCCATGTACTAGATCTTCTCCCCGCGTGCGATGATTTCTGCGACCACGGCATCAATGCCACGAGCATCGATAACCTTAATGCCCTTAGCGGACACGTTCAGGGTCACCTTACGGCGAAGCGAAGGAACCCAATAGGTCTTCTTCTGAACGTTCGGATCGAATCGACGCTTATTGCGGCGATGCGAGTGCGAAATGCTGTGTCCAAAGCCGGGAACAGCTCCGGTCACCTGGCAGACTGCTGCCATGTTTCACTCCTTATTGATTGACTTTTCTGACGGATGCGCAGTCGATGTTACTCGTACGTCCCGTCACCAATGTAGAAGCACCGGGTTATTCTCCGGGCTAGAGTGTTTGAGACCGGCATCTGGGTGAGATCCAGACGTCAATCCCCGCCGCGGGAAAAACGGTGAAGCATAATTTAGTGTCGAGAGGCGTTTCCACCACTACGAACAGCGTTAAATTCTAGGTAAATCCAGCAACTCACGCAAGCCTGCACGCCAGAAAACTCCCCTTAAAAACCAAGGATTTTTTGGATTTTGAGGGGTAACCATTTGATACAGACTTCTTCCGGGCATGCCGAAAGGTCGCGATAGAGTTACCCGCTTATTCTACCAGTTCTCGCTGTTTCCTCAAGTCACAAGGGAGTTTAAGGTAGTTCATGACGAAATTTTCATCCCTTGTCGATATCCATGTGACAAACGTCTAATTACATCGGTGAAATTTTAAATGTGAGATTAACATCTTAACTCGTACAAACCCGTATTTTTACGGCATACGGCAGGTTATTCTTCGAGTTCTACCGGCTCGCCAAGACCAGCGGCAGGAACCAAATTCGGGTACCTCGCGCTTAGCCCATCCCCCAAACTGCGCCCAGTCAGCTGCCGACCCATCCAAGGCAGAGCATGCGTTCTTACCCAATACGCACTTTCGGCAACTCTCTCACGCAGCGGCGGAGGCTCTTCTTCACCGGCGATAAGGTTCACGTCCTGCGCAAGATGCCCCAGCCCAAGCTGCGTCAGCACATGGTATGCAAAGCGCTGATGCCCCAACTCATTCATATGCAGGCGGTCGTCAGCCCACAGCCGCCAGTCCAGAAAATCGTCCATACGCCAGTAATCGATAATGTGCACACCGTATTTATCCGCCACCGTGCGCAGAAGCTCGTTATACAGCGCGGTACGCGGGCGGGTCCGAGCAAAGGGTCCCTCTCCCTTCACGTCCAGACCCGTAATCGTCAGAACCTCGATTCCTTCCGCGCGCAGAGCCTCAAAGGCTCGCTCTGCGTGCGAGATAATCTCATCTATATTCACGTTTAGGCTAATAATGTCGTTGCCGCCGCCGTAGAAGCTAACAAGGTTCGGTCTCAGTTCTAAGGCTGCCTCCAGTTGCTGATCGACAATCTGGTGCATCAAAAGCCCGCGGATCGCCAAGTTAGCGTACTGCGCCTGAGCATCGACTGAGCCGATAGCTTCCGCAACGCGATCTGCCCAGCCACGCACCTGGTTGGGGCGGTCGGTATCGACATCACCCACGCCTTCGGTAAACGAGTCGCCCATCGCCACATAACGCACAGGTTCGCCGTGCAGTCTGGCATTTTTATCGAGTTTGAGCATGGTAGGTACTTCCTAACTTTTGGTTTTATCTACCCGCCAGTATCCCATGAATAATATGTCTGTCTTAGGTATCGACCGCAGACATCCAGCTGCGTGCGGTTTCAGGCAGGGCAAACCAATCCGTGCAGCAAACTCAAACATACCGTAACCGCGTTTTGTTCGGGTTTCTCGCTCCTGTTTTATTAAGTCTTATTTCACGGGTTCACGTCGTCCAGTATCTTCTGCGAAGCGTGCGCATACCGATGATGCGGCACCACCACCACGCTCCCGTCACTAAACGGATCAGCAACCTTGGCTTTGAGCCCAAAAATATCGTTAAGATTTCTGGAGGTCAGCACCTCGTGAGCAGATCCGCGACTGACAATCTGCCCGTCCTTCATGGCGATCAGATAGTCTGCAACGCGAGCGGCGAGATTCAGCTCGTGCAGCACCATAATCATGGTGGTGCCGCGTTCTTCGTTCAGGTCCGCCAGTAAATCCAGCAGCTCCACCTGATGCGCCAGGTCAAGGTACGTGGTCGGCTCATCCAACAGCAGAATATCGGTCTCCTGCGCAAGCGCCATCGCAATCCACACACGCTGGCGCTGACCGCCGGAAAGCTCGGTTACTTGGCGTTCGGCGAGCGACATCGTATCGGTGGCCTCTAGGGCCCAGGCTACCGCCTCATCATCTTCGGCGCTATTACGTTTGAAAAGCCCTTGATAGGGGTAGCGCCCCCGCGAAACCAAATCGGCAACAGTAATGCCTTCAGGCGCAATAGGATGCTGCGGCATAAGCCCGACCATGCGTGCGAACCCCTTCATGGAGTACTGATGCGTAGGCTTACCATCGAGCAAAAACTCGCCGTCAAGGGGATGCAAGAGTCGCGAAACACCCCGCAGAAGCGTGGATTTACCGCATCCGTTGGGGCCGATAATGGCGGTGACCTTGCCCTGCGGGAATTCTAAGCTCAGGTCTTTGACGATAGGCTGTGCGCCGTATCCTAGGCTCACGTTGTCTACGCGCAGAGTACGCTCAGTTACGGTTTTCATGATTTACCTTCCTTTCGGTTCTGCACGAGCAACCAGATAAGTATGAGGGTACTGAAGACGCCATAAAAATGCCTACAGAAATTTTATATGCCGGAATAGGTTTGCGGCTGCAGAATCAGCGCATACCACGATCACGGCACCTACTAACACCGGGCCTAAGAGTGTGTATCTTCCTGCGTATGAATGAAAGCTTTTTCATGTCCCGTGTGAAGACCTTAGCCAGAGAGTCCCTTCACCTTCAACGAGCACACGTCGTTCCTTCTCCCCTGCATGATCATGATACTTATATGATGTCTGCAAAATATGCACATGAAACTTCATCGCTGCATAGTAAACGTGCGGCGGCCGCCGTTCACCGAGGCTTCAGACGTACCGATGCCGCGCCTTCCGCTAAGAAGACACGGCATCGTATATTCTTGGCACGTGTTTAGAGCGAGAGCATGCCAGTGGGTATCCAGCCGCCCTTGGCGGCGCGTTCAAGCATAGTTTTCGCCATAGTACGCCCGTATGCCTTGCTCACATGGTTCTCGTCTATGTACACGTAGACGTTCCCGACAACCGGTTGGCACATTCCTTCCGGGCAGTACAGGTCAGTCATATCTACCAGCACCGCGCCCTTATCCTTGTATTTGTCAAAGACCTCTTGGGCGGGGTTCTTTTCAGCCAGTTTCTCAGAGACCGGGCGCGCGCAGGATTCCAGGTCGTCTCCTGCCTTCTGTGCGCATTCGTATACGTTGTAGTCGTACCGCGGGTTATCGCGCACACCGACCACCTGTATTCCAGCGTCCGTGAACTTCTTGACCGTTTCCTCCAGGGCCGGGTCGATGCGCTCCTCATTAGACCGCGCCTCCGCGATGGTTGCGATAATCACCACGGTCTGCGGCTTACGCTGCAGAATTTCTTCGGTAACGTCCCGGTTAAACTCGGCGCACTCGTTCGAGGATGATGCATCCTGCTGCGGATACTGGCATCCGCCCAAGAGGATCGACTGCATATTAACTTTGGACTGCTCGGCAACGGGTTTGAACATGGCCATTGCCTGTTCCGCGTGGGAGTTACCGACGACCATCATAAGCGGCGAATCATCTGTTCCGTTCTTCTGCGAAGAGCAGTACTTCTTAAGCGAGTCATGAGAGAGGGCAAAATTGCCTTCGCATTTGCCGTCGCTCAACATCTCGTATTGATTCTTCAAATCACCATTAGGGATAGGGTCGTCGTGCATGAGCGCCTGATCGGTGCCGATGGCGCGAGCACCTAGGTGATTATCGGTTGCAGTCTGGGTCTGCGTTTCTGCCTGAATACTCGCCTGAGTATTGGAGTAGTTCACCCACGCCTGCGCACCGGCAAGAGGTATTCCTGCCAGTAAAAAGGTTGCGGCCAGGAAGGCAAGCTGATCGGCCCATGTTTTGACCGCGAAAACCCTCTTAAACCGCAGTATTTTCATCAGCCAGGGAATGAAAGGGTCTTTACGGTAACGCAGCGGTTTCTCCACGAACTGGATCAGAACCCAAGCTAAGCCAATAGATACCGCAATAATGGCGGTTCCTTCAAGAAAGTTCACGTGGGGTTTCTCTACAGCGGTGCTGTACAAGATCAGGATGGGCCAGTGCACCAGGTACAGGGCGTAGGAGATATTGCCGAGACTCTGCAGAGGTTTAGAGACCAACCAGCGGTCTACGCCCCACCGACTGTTGGTACGGCCCGCCATAATGACGAGAGCACCTGAAACTACTGGATACAGCGCTAAGAATCCGGGAAAGGAACGCTGCACGGGCAGGAAGGCGCCACAGGTCACAAGCCCAAAAACGCCGATCCACCCCATGATGACGCGCGCCTTCTCAGGGGCCTTCCATTTGAGGGTTACCATGGCGAGCAGCGTCCCGACAGCAAATTCCCAGAGACGGGTGCGGGTATCGAAGTATGCGAACCCCTGGTTTGTCTCGGTTTCAATAATCGAAAACGTCAAAGATGCCACAAAGACCGTATCGAAAACCAAAATGGTTGTCGTAAACAAATTCCAGCGGAAACGATGCACAAGGTATGCGACCAGCGCGAAGAGCAACGGCCACAGAATAAAAATCTGTCCCTGAATAGACAGCGACCAGAAGTGCTGGAACGGGGTTTTCGATGCTGCGTTTTGCGCATAGTAATCTACCGAGTTAAAAGCAAGATGCCAGTTCTGGTAGTAAAAGAGGGATCCCTTCGCATCCGCGAGCATATCGGCCCAGCGGCTTGGCGATAGGATAAAAAATGATGCGATGGTCGTTCCCGCGATGGTTACGGTCGCTACCGGAAGCAAGCGTTGGAACACGTGTAGCCAGTATGTGAAGAGGTTAAGCGGCCTGCCCTCGTTGATTTTGCGCATATTCGAGAGTGAGAGCAGGAACGCCGAGATGAATAGAAAGACGTCCACGCCGCCGGATACCCTACCAAACCAGACATGGTATAGCACTACCAGGAGTACTGCGAATGCACGCAGACCCTGAATTTCGGGGCGGAATCCCCGAGTTTCAATAAAGTTTTCGAGGGGGTAAGAGTTTGAGGGTGATGATACAGTCGGGGTTTGCGCCGCTTGCTGATGCATTGCGGGTTGACCTGCTGCCATAATATCGCGTGTCCTGTGCTGCTCTGTAAATCGGTGTGTGTGGTCTCATATAATGCTAACGACCTGTAAGGGGAAAGTCCCGATTCAACGCATCAGCTGCGTAACGCATGAATCAGGACTTTCGTGGAGCCCCCTACCGGATTCGAACCGGTGACCCTCGGTTTACAAGACCGATGCTCTGGCCAGCTGAGCTAAGGAGGCAACGTCTTCTAGTGTACAGCAAACGCACAGGTATGCTAATTCAAAAGTGGATGTTATGAAAGTTTATCGTGTTCACTGTTTTTATATGTGTCTACTTAAACGCTATTTTCCCGTATCACTATACTTTTTGAGTCTTTTAGATTTCGAACTATATTCATACGGCTCAGAAAATGTTAGACGGTCGATGAACCTTAACAGAGATGCCCTCTCATGCAGAATCATGCATTGGAATCTTAGACTATTGTGTCAGTATCCTTTGAGGCTAAAGCACGATAGAAAAAGGATTTGCCCGCAGGCTTAGCGCTTGCGGGCAAATCCTTTTATATTACTGCTGCGGGTTATTGTTATTCTTCTTGGCGTCGATCTTCCCCTGCAGGAAGCCAGTGAAGTCATTGCTGGTGTATTGTTCACCGTCCACAAAAACGGTCGGGGTGCCCCCAATATCGTTCTTCGAGGATTCTGCGGTCACGACATCCACAAGAGAACGCCACTTGTTATCGTTCATATCCGAACCGATATTTGCACCGTATTTAGATGCTATATCGGCGATCTGCTGGTTGTTCAGGTCGCCGGTTCCCTGGTGACTAAACAGTTCTTTCTGGAAGTCCAAGAATTTATCTGCACTCACCTGGTTAGCAACGGCGTATGCGGCATTAGCGGTACGTGCCGAGTACTGGGTGGGTGAATTCTGATCAAGGAAGGTCAGGTTACGGATTTCGAGTTCGATATTACCCTCTTGAACCTGTTTCTTCAGTTCCTCGCCGTACTGATCCTCAAACTCATGGCAGTGCACGCAATTGTAGTCCTGGAAGATCGTTACGCGCACCGGTTTGCCGTTCTTAGAGGCTTCATCTGCCGACTGAACGCCGAGTGGCAGCTTCTTGCCCGCCTGCGGGGTACCGTTCACCGAGGGAGTGTAGGAGGCGTTAGAGTCCCCTAGTTCCTTATAGTTACGGGTGTCTCGTGTTGAGGAGTTTTGGACGATTCCGTCCTTAGTCAGCACAATTCCGCCGTACTCATTCGAACTCGCAGGCACAGGACCCGATTCGGGTACTTTATTGTTCTGACCATTGATATAAACAAAAGCCAATAACGAAAAACAATAACAACGACTACGCCGAGTACGGTAAGTTGTATCCATCGACGGTTCATCGCGACATTGCCGCGTTTTGATTGTTTAGCCGCAATTTGGCGGGCCTTCTCGCGGGCGTCCTGGGACATTGCCTGCTCCTTTATCTTGTGATCGACGCGGTGGATGCGCCTACCGCTAACCCGTTCTAGCCTACCGAAGGTTGTTGGTAGCTGCCAGTCATAGCCAGGGTTTTCTACACTTTGTGTCGCGTTCTCACGCTCACAGCTTATTTTACGGGGCAACCACAGTCACCTGCGCTGGCTATAAGTCGCGACGTACCGTTATAAGACTTGTTATTCTGCGGGATAGCATCTCAGGATAAACCTGGCGGTATGAGCAAAAGCAGACTCGGTGCCTTATAAAGTTGCCTCGTTCCCCTATTCTCTGGGTGACATGTATGTAAACCATACCTTTCCAGAGACCCCCGTTTATAGCTCATAAGTTCCACGGATAAGACCCTCATACTGCAAGACTGCGCTACCAAGGAAAAGGTCTAAGATAGCCTCGACCGCAGACCAAGTCAGAAGTCGAGATTAGCAATAAACCCCATATTTACTAGAACAGCTTCAACCAACGAGTTTCGCCCTAAGATTCCAGGGGATAATAGCATGCGATGACTCTACTACACTCAGCTTAGTTTCATCGGCGATGTCAATGTCTAATGCTGACAGTATCTTACTTGCTTAGCCACAATTTGACGAGCCTTATCACGGGCGCCTTGGGACATCGCCTATCCCTTTATCCTGTAGTCACCCCCTGTGCACTTAGCAGTTATCTACGTTGTGATCCAGCTGTTCTTCTTCACGAGCACCCTGCTAGTGGACAGTACTAGTGGACAAGCCTCGCAGTACTTTATGGCTACACACGCCGCAAGCAGTGTTCCTCAGCGAGCTTCTAGCAGAGTATCGGCACCGTCAAAACCTCCAGAACCGCTATAGCTGTTCGAGTAATCATGCTCTACACTTCCGTCTTGCTCAGGGTTTTAGTGGGTAAGGGATACGGTGTAAGAGCTTCAGAATACGGCTTAGCCCCACCCACAATTCAGGTTAGGAACATTAGAACAGACACACATTCTATTCCATAACCCAATTTTCTGTCTGCATAGACGATATAAGAACGACGCGGCTATGGTGATATATGCCATAATCTGCACCAAAGTAGATCCCGTCGAGCTGCACCTCGCAACAGGGTGAACGGGAGTATGAATACATGACGTCCCAGTACCGGCTTACATATACAGCTGGAATTAGCGGGTACTTTTCCGGGGCTTTACGTGTTGAAAGCTAATGCTGGTATTCCAGGCGATAAAAGCATAGCTAGTTCCGTTGGGTGAGTTTGAGGTGTTGAATGGTTGTTGAGACCCGGCAGTTGGTGCATCGTTACCGGGTTTTCCTGTGCTGGTGGCACCCGTTTTTCGTCAGAGGTCCGTCACAGGTAGCGGGGGTTTTGAGGCCCATTCTTGGGTGCTGTACCGGAGTTAACACTAGTTGAGTGGTTAAGGCTGTCCCGGTATAGCCTACCAGGCCCAAACCGCACTTATAGTCAAGGGGATACTGCACCGGGTTGGGGTTGTTTGGTAAAACCACCATTAAACACAAAAAGCATGAGCGAAAGCTCCCCACAGGAAACCCCCACCCATACTTACCTCTAAACAAAATTTTTATTGCGGCAGCCATCTACTCTCCCACACCCACCAAGATGCAGTACCATCAACACCACAGGGCTTAGCTCACCAGGTTCGAAAAGGATACTGGGCGTTTCCCCCAAGCTATCACCACCGCAAAACCACCAAACAACAACCCACCCCACAAAAACGGGGCCCAGGCTTGTTGTTTCAAAACTATACAGCGAACGCAAACACCACAAACAACTTACTAGTGTGAATAAGTCTTCGGCCTATTAGTACCAGTCAACTCCACGCCTTACAACGCTTCCATACCCGGCCTATCAACCTCATCATCTCTAAGGAGCCTCACACACCCCAAAGGGTGCCAGGAGAACTCATCTCGAAACAGGCTTCCCGCTTAGATGCCTTCAGCGGTTATCCCTCCCGAACGTAGCCAATCAGCCATGCACCTGGCGGTACAACTGACATACCAGAGGTTCGTCCGTCCCGGTCCTCTCGTACTAAGGACAGCCTTTCTCAATTCTCCAACGCGCGCAGCGGATAGGGACCGAACTGTCTCACGACGTTCTGAACCCAGCTCGCGTACCGCTTTAATGGGCGAACAGCCCAACCCTTGGGACCGACTCCAGCCCCAGGATGCGACGAGCCGACATCGAGGTGCCAAACCATGCCGTCGATATGGACTCTTGGGCAAGATCAGCCTGTTATCCCCGAGGTACCTTTTATCCGTTGAGCGACAGCGCTTCCACAAGCCACTGCCGGATCACTAGTCCCGACTTTCGTCCCTGCTCGAGTCGCCACTCTCACAGTCAAGCTCCCTTGTGCACTTACACTCAACACCTGATTGCCAACCAGGCTGAGGGAACCTTTGGGCGCCTCCGTTACACTTTAGGAGGCAACCGCCCCAGTTAAACTACCCATCAGGCACTGTCCCTGAACCAGATCATGGCCCGAAGTTAGACATCCAGATTGACCAGAGTGGTATTTCAACAACGACTCCACCACCACTAGCGTGACGGCTTCACAGTCTCCCACCTATCCTACACAAGCCAACCCAAACACCAATACCAAACTATAGTAAAGGTCACGGGGTCTTTCCGTCCTGCTGCGCGAAACGAGCATCTTTACTCGTACTGCAATTTCACCGAGTTCATGGTTGAGACAGTAGGGAAGTCGTTACTCCATTCGTGCAGGTCGGAACTTACCCGACAAGGAATTTCGCTACCTTAGGATGGTTATAGTTACCACCGCCGTTTACTGGGGCTTAAATTCTCAGCTTCGCCCACACAGGGCTAACCAATCCTCTTAACCTTCCAGCACCGGGCAGGAGTCAGTCCGTATACCTCGTCTTACGACTTCGCACGGACCTGTGTTTTTGATAAACAGTCGCTTCCCCCTGGTCTCTGCGACCCCTACACGCTCCCCACCGCACGGGCAGATCACGCTCAGGGCCCCCCTTCTCCCGAAGTTACGGGGGCATTTTGCCGAGTTCCTTAACCATGATTCTCTCGATCGCCTTAGTATTCTCTACCTGATCACCTGTGTCGGTTTCGGGTACGGGCAGCTAAAACCTCACGCCGATGCTTTTCTCGGCAGCATAGGATCACCAAATCCCCCACAAACAAGGGGTCCCATCACGTCTCAGACACACAACCGGCGCATTTAACAACCAGTCATCCTACACGCTTAGACCACGACAACCACCGCGTGGCTTGGCTACCTTCCTGCGTCACACCTGTTAACACGCTTACCTCCAAAGCTTGGGTCCCACACACCCCACAACACCACAAAGAAAAACTTCATGACACCGTGATCGGCATGGTTAGCATCACAATATCAGTATGGACGGTCCTTCACTGGTACGGGAATATCAACCCGTTCTCCATCGACTACGCCTGTCGGCCTCGCCTTAGGCCCCGACTAACCCAGGGCAGATTAACTTGACCCTGGAACCCTTGATCATCCGGCGCACGGGTTTCTCACCCGTGATTCGCTACTCATGCCTGCATTCTCACTCCCACACAATCCACCACACACTCCCGTGGCAGCTTCACCTCGTGCAGGACGCTCCCCTACCCAACCAGCCACAAAGACTGATTGCCACAACTTCGGCGGTGTACTTGAGCCCCGCTACATTATCGGCGCAGAATCACTTGACCAGTGAGCTATTACGCACTCTTTCAAGGATGGCTGCTTCTAAGCCAACCTCCTGGTTGTCTCAGCAACTCCACATCCTTTCCCACTTAGCACACGCTTAGGGGCCTTAGTTGATGGTCTGGGCTGTTTCCCTCTCGACAATGAAGCTTATCCCCCACTGTCTCACTGCTACACTCTCACTTACCGGCATTCGGAGTTTAGCTAACGTCAGTAACCCTCGCGGGCCCATCGGCCATCCAGTAGCTCTACCTCCAGCAAGAAACATGTAACGCTGCACCTAAATGCATTTCGGGGAGAACCAGCTATCACAGAGTTTGATTGGCCTTTCACCCCTATCCACAGCTCATCCCCCCAGTTTTCAACCTAGGTGGGTTCGGTCCTCCACACGCTCTTACACGTGCTTCAACCTGGCCATGGATAGATCACTCCGCTTCGGGTCTAGATCCTGCCACTACAACGCCCTATTCAGACTCGCTTTCGCTACGACTACCCCACACGGGTTAACCTCGCGACAAAACACTAACTCGCAGGCTCATTCTTCAAAAGGCACGCCACCACCCCACACAAAGGGGGCTATAACGGCTTGTAAGCACACGGTTTCAGGTACTATTTCACTCCCCTCCCGGGGTACTTTTCACCATTCCCTCACGGTACTGATCCACTATCGGTCATCAGGAAGTATTTAGACTTACCAGGTGGTCCTGGCAGATTCACACGAGATTCCACGAGCCCCGTGCTACTCGGGACATTGTCAACGCACACACAACACTTTCAACTACGGGACTCTCACCCACTACGGTCGACCATTCCAAGCCAGTTCGCCTACCATCATGCACTACGCCGGTGACCAGTTAGAACCACCACAACAACTCCCACAACACCCATGATGCAACACCTAACCGCTATCACACACCACAGGTTTAGCCTCATCCGCGTTCGCTCGCCACTACTAACAGAATCATTATTATTTTCTCTTCCTGCGGGTACTGAGATGTTTCACTTCCCCGCGTTCCCCCCAACTGGCCTATACATTCAACCAGCGGTCACCCACCAAAACGATGAGCGAGGTTTCCCCATTCGGAAATCCTCGGATCCACGCCCAGTTATCGGCTCCCCGAGGCTTATCGCAGATTCACACGTCCTTCATCGGCTCCTGATGCCAAGGCATCCACCGTGTGCCCTTAACAACTTACACACAATCAAGAAAAAGAAGAATCAAGAAACCACACAACCGTGCAGTTCCCAGAAGATGCTCGCGTCCACTATATAGTTCTCAAACAACAAACCACACCAACACCAACACCGAGAACAAACCCAGCACCAGCACCAGCCAGTCACCAATTCAGACCACACCTAGCGTGCAACCCGAAAACCCAAGAACGCACCCGAACAACACAAAAATAATGATGACGTATACACAACACCGTGAAACAAAACAAACAACAAAAAAAGGGGCTGACATTCCACCCATGAGCAAACCACCCACCCGACACTCGCGAGCAGCATGGCCAACCAAACAATAGTTGAGCTCCTTAGAAAGGAGGTGATCCAGCCGCACCTTCCGGTACGGCTACCTTGTTACGACTTAGTCCCAATCGCCAGTCCCACCTTCGACGGCTCCCCCCACCAGGGTTAGGCCACCGGCTTCGGGTGTTACCAACTTTCGTGACTTGACGGGCGGTGTGTACAAGGCCCGGGAACGTATTCACCGCAGCGTTGCTGATCTGCGATTACTAGCGACTCCGACTTCATGGGGTCGAGTTGCAGACCCCAATCCGAACTGAGACCGGCTTTTAGGGATTAGCTCCACCTCACAGTATCGCAACCCTCTGTACCGGCCATTGTAGCATGCGTGAAGCCCAAGACATAAGGGGCATGATGATTTGACGTCATCCCCACCTTCCTCCGAGTTGACCCCGGCAGTCTCCTATGAGTCCCCACCATCACGTGCTGGCAACATAGAACGAGGGTTGCGCTCGTTGCGGGACTTAACCCAACATCTCACGACACGAGCTGACGACAACCATGCACCACCTGTATACCAGCCCCGAAGGGAAACGCCATCTCTGACGCAGTCCAGTATATGTCAAGCCTTGGTAAGGTTCTTCGCGTTGCATCGAATTAATCCGCATGCTCCGCCGCTTGTGCGGGCCCCCGTCAATTTCTTTGAGTTTTAGCCTTGCGGCCGTACTCCCCAGGCGGGGCACTTAATGCGTTAGCTACGGCGCGGAAAACGTGGAATGTCCCCCACACCTAGTGCCCAACGTTTACGGCATGGACTACCAGGGTATCTAATCCTGTTCGCTCCCCATGCTTTCGCTTCTCAGCGTCAGTTACAGCCCAGAGACCTGCCTTCGCCATCGGTGTTCCTCCTGATATCTGCGCATTCCACCGCTACACCAGGAATTCCAGTCTCCCCTACTGCACTCTAGTTAGCCCGTACCCACTGCAAAACCAGGGTTAAGCCCCAGCCTTTCACAGCAGACGCGACCAACCGCCTACAAGCTCTTTACGCCCAATAATTCCGGACAACGCTCGCGCCCTACGTATTACCGCGGCTGCTGGCACGTAGTTAGCCGGCGCTTTCTCTGCACCTACCGTCACTTTCGCTTCTTCGATGCTAACAGAGGTTTACAACCCGAAGGCCGTCATCCCTCACGCGGCGTCGCTGCATCAGGCTTGCGCCCATTGTGCAATATTCCCCACTGCTGCCTCCCGTAGGAGTCTGGGCCGTGTCTCAGTCCCAGTGTGGCCGGTCACCCTCTCAGGCCGGCTACCCGTCGTCGCCTTGGTAAGCCATTACCTCACCAACAAGCTGATAGGCCGTGAGCCCATCTAAAACCACTCCATAACGCTTTCCACCAACACCCCATGCGGAGATTGGTCGTATCCGGTATTAGACCCAGTTTCCCAGGCTTATCCCAGAGTCAAAGGTAGGTCACTCACGTATTACTCACCCGTTCGCCACTAATCCACCTAGCAAGCTAGGCTTCATCGTTCGACTTGCATGTGTTAAGCACGCCGCCAGCGTTCGTCCTGAGCCAGAATCAAACTCTCCGTTACAAAAACACAAAAAGCAAACGCATGATCCCATAACTCTCAAAAAAACAATGAACTACTGACAAAACAAAAAACAATCAGGACACACAACACCAGGCACACCAACGCACCCCATACTCTGCGCCCCACACGAATGTCCCAACCAGCAGACACCACAACAAAATTTTTCAGAACTACAAGACCACACCAAACATGACCTCAATAAGATCAAAAAACATATACGGTATCAACCCCGCACACCAACACCCCACACGAGGGCACCAGCGCACTGTCACAACATCCCGTTTCACCAATACACATCATCACAACACAACACACAGTTGTGCCAAAAACGTATTGAACAAAGCACACTCTTGAGTTCTCAAACAACACACCACACCAACAACACCACCACACACAAACACGCATGCAGAGACCATCATCAGCCGGTCATCACATGATAAATCACCGCAACCAACCCCACCCGGATCACAACCAGAAATGAAGTCCTCGCCGCGGCGACTCATACAACTATACACACCCACACCCACCACCGCAACCCAACAGGTGATGAGATAGAACACTCACATAAAAACACTAGTCAGACGCGTCATTTATTTAGGTTTGCCACTATAGCCTCATATTCACCGCGAATGCATAAGCATGTGGGGAATCCGAATAGGTTCCATACGCGCATCGGATAAGAGCGTTAGTGAGACTCGGCGCGATGGCGGGATACGTCATAGAGGGTAATGCCCACTGCCATTGCGGCGTTAAGAGATTCCATAGCCGAATCAATAGGAATCGATACGATCTGATCGCAGGTCTCCGTCACCAAACGCGAAAGGCCCTTACCCTCGGAACCAACCACCACGCACAGAGGCTCAGAAGCGAGCTGTAGATTCGGCAGGTCTATGTCTCCCCCACCGTCCAAACCAATGACGAAAATACCCTGCTCTTTTCGCCTGCTGCAGCACGCGCGTCAGATTCGTTGCCATCGCCACCGGAATACGGGCCGCCGCACCCGCACTCGTTTTCCACGCGCCGGCAGTCACTGCGGCAGAACGACGCTCGGGAATGATGACCCCATCGCCGCTAAATGCCGAAACGCTGCGAATAATTGCACCCAAATTTCGAGGATCGGTAATACCATCCAAAGCCACGAAAAGCGGGGGTGACTTGAGTTTACCGGCATGCCAGCGCTCCATAACGTCCAGCACCAAATCGGTAGCATCCGGGTACTGGTAAGGCGGAATCTGCATTGCGATCCCCTGATGCACGGCACCATCCGTCAGGCGATCCAGCTCGCTGCGGGGAATCTCCAGCATGGGCAGGTTTTTCTTATTCGCCGTCGTCATAATGTCGCGCACGCGGTCATCAACCTCAATACGGCTCATCACGTACAGGTGCTTCGCTGGAATATTGGTGCGAAGTGCCTCCAGAACCGCGTTGCGGCCAGTAACAAGTTCATCGCTCACGCGCTTGCCGCCCAGACGAGTCTGGAACTTACGGTTCGTGCTGGTAGCCGCCCGGCGCTCCGCTGCGCGCTTCATCTTATACGCCTTGTGATAAACGCGGTCCTCAGCCTTCGGGGTGGGCCCTTTACCTTCCAGCGCACGCCGACCGTGGCCGCCGGTGCCCTTCGTTGCACCCTTTTTCTTCGTGGTAGCGCCGGGGCGCGAACCTGCCTTAGCCATATCTGTATCCTTTAGTTCAACGTCTGTCATGCCCGCTTTCGGGGCGAGTTTCGGGGGAATCTGTTATGCGTTGAGGCTCCATGTAGAGCCCTGCGCGCCGTCCTTGACCGTAATACCTGCGGCGGCGAGCACATCGCGCATCCTATCGGCGGTCGCCCAATCCTTCTCGGCGCGGGCACTCGCGCGCTGTTCCAAAATAGTATGAATGAGCGCATCTAATGCCTGATGCTCCGCACCGGAAGCCCCCGAACCGTCAAGATTCATGAGCGAAGTCAGCCCCAGCACATTCGCCATCGCCCACACGGCGTTTGCGTATTCGGATGCATCCGCACCGGCGGCAAGCGCGGCGTTACCGGCGCGGGTCTGCTCGTGCAGCACCGCGAGCGCGCGCGGAATATTCATATCGTCGTCGAGCGCATCCGCAACTCCTGTGGTACGCGACGCTCTTGTGGATTCGGGGCCATAAGCTCCGAGGTAGCGGCGAGGAACGCCTCCACACGCTCGATAGCTACCCGTGCCTCTTCTAATGAAGTGGGGCGGTAATCCAGTACCGAACGATAATGTGCCGAACCCAAGTAATAGCGCACCACCAGCGGGCGAGCCTGCTGCAGCATTTGCACGGGAGAAATGGTGTTGCCGATTGACTTCGACATTTTCTCGCCCTCGTAAGTGACCATACCGTTGTGCATCCAGAAGTTAGCGAAATCATCGCCCGCCGCCGTGGACTGCGCCAGTTCATTCTCGTGATGCGGAAAACGCAGATCCAGCCCGCCACCGTGAATATCGAACCGCTTCCCCAGATATTTACCCGCCATCGCGGAGCATTCCAGATGCCAACCGGGACGACCGCGGCCCCACGGCGAATCCCACGCTGCGGTCAGCGGTTCGCCTTCCTTATACCCCTTCCACAGGGCAAAATCGCGGGGATCACGCTTGCCGCGCGGGTCTGCGTCGGCGGAGTCCTGCATATCATCCACGCTCTGGCGGGTGAGCGCGCCATAGTGTTCCCAGGAACGCACATCGAAGTAGACATCCCCAGAATCATCAAGCGCCGGGTATGCGTGCCCGCGGTCGATGAGACGCTGAATAAGTTCAAACATCTCAGGAATGTGACCGGTCGCGCGCGGCTCATAGGTTGGCGGGTCAATACCCAACGTCGCATATGCGCGCGCAAACTTTCTCGTATCGATACGCGAGCGCCCACCACTGCTCGTTGGGGTGTTCCCCAGCATAGGTGGACTGTGCAGATTCAACGGACTTCGCCAAAATTTTATCGTCAATATCCGTAACATTGCGCACGGTGGTGACTTTGAACCCGCGGTAGCGCATCCACCGCGCAAGCTGGTCGAAGACCAGGGCGGAACGGATATGCCCCACATGCGGTTCGCCCTGCACGGTGGCGCCGCAGTAGTAGATGCGTGCCTCGCCGGGGACTACCGGTTCAAAATCGCGGATGCTTGATGTTGCTGAATCATAAAAACGCATAGTCACAGTACCTAGTTTACGGGGTATAGCACCCAAGCGGTGGGTACCGCCGGGTTCTCTTTAATAATCTTCCGTCAGGGGAACTACTCCACCGAGTAAAGGAGTGCGGTGGCAACGGCTGCAACGCCTTCGCCGCGTCCGGTCAGACCCAAACCGTCGGTCGTGGTCGCGGTAACGGTCACCGAAGCCCCAGCTGCTTCACTCAGAACACGATTGGCTTCTGCGCGGCGTGGCGAAAATTTGGGGCGGTTACCGATCAGCTGCACGCTGATGTTGCCGATCTCGAAACCTGCCGCTCGCACGATTGCCGCCGCCTCCGAGAGAATACGCACTCCGGATGCGCCCGCCATATCTGGACGATCCACCCCGAAGTTACTGCCCAAGTCTCCGGTACCGGATGCGGCAAAGAGCGCATCGGCGGCCGCGTGCGCAACGACATCGCCGTCGGAATGCCCGCTGAGCCCGCGTTCGCCCGGCCAGTACAGGCCCGCGATCCACAGCTCGGTGTTTTCCTCGCCAAAGGCATGCACGTCTACGCCGGTTCCTACGCGGGGTATGACCGGCTCTTGGGAGCCGGGGCGGTTCTGCGTGCTGGGAGTATCTGTCATGAAGGTGCCTTTCATCGCGGTTGTGTGCTTAGTTTCAGGAGCGGGCGGATTCCGGCGCAGTCGGGTAGAGTGCGCGCGCTATGCGCAGATCGAGCGGGGTCGTGATTTTGAAAGCGTCGGTATGCCCAGTCACGGTATGTACCTGTTCTCCGTATGCCTCGACCGCCATTGCATCATCAGTAATGTGCTCGGCGACTGAAGCCTCAAGCGTGCGGCTGTGCTCATGCGCGGCACGCAGAGTGTCGATCCTGAAGCCTTGCGGGGTTTGTACGGCACGCATAAGTGCACGGGAGGGCGTGCCGGTGACGGTGCCGTGCGTATCCACGGTTTTAATGGTGTCGATCACGGGAACAACAGGGATAACGGCCCGATGCCCAACAGTCAGCGCTTGGGCGACCGTGCGGAAAACCTGGGGAGGCGTAAACGCGCGGGCGCAATCGTGAATAAGCACCCGCTCGATGGATGGGTTTTCGGCGGCGAGCGCATCGAGGGCGGCGATGACCGATGCGGTGCGGGTGTTGCCGCCTTCCGTAACGAGAGCATCAAATTCGGCAGCATCGGCCAGTAATTGCGGGCACCGATGCGCACAGTCAGTCGGAACCGTTACAACGATACGTTCCGCAATACACGAGGATCGCGCGCGCTCAAGCGCCCAGTACAGCAGGGTTTTTCCGTGCACATCGACGGCGGCTTTAGGCATCTTTTCTTTGAGGCGGGTGCCGGAACCCGCACCGAGCACGACGATGGCGGTGCGAGCTGTCGGGGAAGCATTCGTGGCTAGAGCCTCTGGATAGTTTTCAGTCACATCTAAGAGGGTACCCGATAGTGTGCTTCTGAGGTTTTGAGATGTTTGCGCAGGTTTATGACGCTGAGCGAGACTCGCAAAGTTCCACGGTGTTTTCCCGATGACGGCATAAAACCGGCGTCATGTACAGGTCTCATACTGACGATTTGTCATCACATTGCTAAACTAGAGTGCGAGAGTCAAATCTTGTGTCGCTTCTGTGCGCTCGAAGGACTGCGCGTGCAAGGCGGCTTTATATGCACGCACACAGAGTCGCAGGGCTCATCAGAATCTAGGAGGACGCGCCGTGAAGTTCGCCGTTTCCCACTCTCTTAAGCGCGCCGGTGCGGGTGTGGCTATTGCAGCCGCGCTCATATCAGCAACCGGCTGCGGTTATATCTATACCCAGCCGACAACCCTGCAGTATGCTGCATCCGATGGGGTTAAGGCCGATCTTAACGGCGTTGAGCTTCGCAATATCATGATGGTTTCATCCGGCAAAGGTGCGGATGGTCGTCTGCTCGGCACTATCCTGAATAAGAGCGACCACGATATTACTGTTACCTTCGCGTTCCCCGAGCGGCGAGAAATCCGTCAAGGTTGCCAAGGGCCAGCAGGTACGTTTAGAAAGTAATGATTCTCAGGTGATCGTGCCGAAGATTTCGCAGACTCCCGGTGAGACCCTGGCGAATACTCAGGTTTCTTCGAACGATCAGTCCACGACCCTAAATATTCCGGTCTTAGACGGAACCCTCAAGGAGTACGCTTCCTATATGCCGAATGCGGCGAGCTCGCGTGCATCCTCGCAGTCCTCTCATGCGGCAACTCCCAGCGCCAGCACGCCTGCGAAAACCCCAACGCCGAGCGCATCGGCAACTGCCGTTCCCACGAATACGGCGACCGCTGTGCCTACGGCTCCTGAACCGGCAGAGACTCCTTCATACGACGAATCTGAGGAAGTCCCCGCGCCGGCCCCTACGGCGAGCGTGCCCGTCTACGAGAACGTACAGTAACTCTGGTAAGGATTCACCTCTCAAGGTGCAGAAAAAGGCTCTTTATGTTGGATAAAGAGCCTTTTTCAGTGTGGATATGGTGAGTCTCTACGCCTCAAATTTATAGCCCAGCCCACGCACCGTAATCACATAGCGCGGTGAGGATGCTTTCGGCTCGATCTTAGAGCGCAGGCGTTTAATATGCACATCTAATGTCTTCGTATCGCCCACATAATCCGCGCCCCAGACCCGCTCAATCAGCTGGGCGCGCGTCATCACGCGACCGGTATTGCGAAGCAAAATCTCTAAAAGTTCAAACTCTTTCAAGGGCATGGAAACTTCCTCACCGTCCACGGTGACGACGTGACGCTCCACATCCATACGCACCGGACCAGCTGCCAAAGCTTTCTGATCCTGTTCATCGCCGTGGTCGGGGCTCTGCCTCCGCAGCACCGCCCGGATGCGCGCCATCAGCTCCCGCGAAGAGTACGGCTTAGTCACATAGTCATCAGCCCCCAATTCAAGCCCGAGTACCTTGTCAATCTCGGAATCCTTAGCGGTCAGCATGATGATCGGAACCGAGGAGGATGCGCGAATTTTCTTACACACCTCCATGCCGGACATTCCGGGAAGCATCACGTCAAGGAGTACTAGGTCTGGGTCTTCTCTCTCAAAGGCAGGCACCGCATCCAGACCATTGTCGACTACAACGGGCGTAAAACCTTCGCGCCCGAGCAGGAAAGACAGCGGGTCATAGAGCGCCTCTTCATCCTCAACAAGCAGAATTTTCGTCATCGTTACCTCTGTTTTATGTCCTGTAGCTAGTGTAGCTCAGCTCACGAGTTATCGGCGGATTCCAGGATTTCAGGGGTCGAATGGTCTGCCTCGGCAAGCGGCAGACTCAGCGTAAATGTGGAGCCCTCCCCCAGGGTCGAATCCACGGTGACCATGCCGCCGTGCTGCGCCATCACGTGCTTGACGATGCTCAGACCCAGACCGGTACCGCCGGTTTGCCGTGAACGGGCCGGGTCTACACGATAAAAACGCTCAAAAATACGTTTCTGGTCTTCCTCAGAGATTCCGGAGCCCTGATCTGTCACCGAAATCAGCAGGTTCTCGTGCGAGGTTTCGACCGTGACATCAACGCGGGTATCTTCGGGAGAATACCGCACCGCGTTCTCAATGAGGTTGTGCACCGCGATCCCAAGCAGTTCGGGGTCTGCATAAACCTCACGGTCGGCGTGGGCATCCGTGTGGATGGTGATGTTCTTGGCTTCGGCGGCGAGCTTGGAACGGTCCACCGCCTCCCCCACCAGGCTGTTGATTGATACTAATTTTCCGCTGCCGATCACATCGGCGGACTGCAGGCGGGAAAGTTCGATAATATCGCGGACCAGCGCGGTCAGACGCTTTGTTTCTTTGTGCAGACGACTCGTGAAATAGTCGATAGATTCCGGGTCATCGCGGGCTTCTTCAATGGCTTCTGCGAGCAGGCTAATTGCCCCCACCGGAGTTTTCAGCTCATGCGAAACGTTCGCCACGAAGTCGTTGCGTACCCGCTGCACACGCGAGATTTCGGTGCGGTCATCGGCGAGCACCAGAATATATTCGTTTCCCACAGGAGCCACGCGCAAGTCGATCACCAGGGATTCGTCCTCGCCCCGGGCTATCTCAAGTTCTTTTTCCACAAAAATACCGCGGTGCCGCACGGTGCGGATCATCTCGGCAAGCTCAATCGAAAGCACGGTGTGCCCACGCACCAGCCCCATGGCGTAGGCGCCCGGCGAAGCCTGCACGACGCCTCCGACCTCGTCTACCACCACATAGGCGCGCCCAATAACCGCGAGCACCTGCGCCGCGCCATCGCTCAAGGCGGGTTCGGCAACGGTCGTGCGATGTCGTTCACGCTCGAACCGCCTCAGAATACCCATGCTTAAAAGACCTAGAGCCAGTCCGAGAACGCCGGAGGAAAAAGCGATAAGACCTGCGTTCAACGGGCTATTCCTTCCTAAAAGTGCTTATCTGATGTGCGGTGTCGTGTGTCTGAAGCGAAAACCTGACCGCCGCGGTGCCGAGGTGCTCTGAAAACGGTGAGAACCCACCGCCCCGGTCAGTTCAACACTACCGGAACGATGGGTTCTCCTACCATGCGCGTTAAATAATTACTTACCCTGGTTTGCAACAGCCGCGATAGCATCCTTCGCAGCTTCAGGGTCAAGGTACTCGCCCGGCTTGAGAGGCTTAAAGTTCTCGTCCAGCTCATAGTACAGCGGAATGCCGGTCGGAATGTTCAAACCAGCGATATCCTCATCGGAGATGTTCTCCAAATGCTTCACGAGCGAGCGCAGGGAGTTACCGTGCGCCGCGACCAGCACAGTCTTACCGTCGGCAAGGTCGGGCTTAATATCTGATTCCCAGTACGGAAGCATACGACCGAGAACATCCTTGAGGCACTCGGTGCGGGGTGCGTTCTCAACATCCGCATAGCGGGGATCGTTTGCCTGCGAGTAGGGGTCGCTATCGTCCAGCGGCGGAGGTGGCACATCGTAGGAACGACGCCAAGTCATGAACTTCTCGTCACCGTATTCTTCACGGATCTCAGACTTGTTCTTACCCTGCAGCGCGCCGTAGTGACGCTCGTTCAGACGCCAGGTACGCTTGACCGGAATCCAGAGGCGGTCGGCCGCATCCAGGGCAATATTTGCAGTGTTGATAGCGCGGCGCTGCAGTGAGGTGTGCACCATATCGGGAAGGATGCCGCGCTCTTTCAGCAGTTCGCCGCCGCGCTGAGCCTCAGCGCGGCCTTTATCAGTCAGATTAACATCGACCCAGCCAGTGAACAGGTTCTTCTCGTTCCACTCCGACTGGCCGTGACGCAGGAGTACTAATTTGTATGTCATAGCTTCTATTTTTTCATGCGGGCGGCGGTTTGTCATGCTTATGCCAGCAACACCACATCGCCATCTTGCCCTATATCTCGCGGCAGAAGACGAATCGGCGCGTAGCGCACCCTGCACGGATGCGCCACGCGCCGAAAAGGTCAAAGTCACCCTATACTCGGGCGAAAGATACGGACTGCACGCCTTGACGAGCGTCTAGTAGCGGCGGTTACCGCCCACGGCAGGCCAGACTCCCGCTAGGAAAACACTCGAAATAGTAGCGGCTACCAGCTGGAAAAGTACCACGCTGCTTGTAGCGCTGGGGTTATATGTAAAGCTCAAGGCGCTCCAAACCCCCAGCAGACCAACCGCAGCGGAACCGCCGGTCATAGCCATCCAGAAATTCTTGGAGCGTTTGCCGTTGAACGTGTACATATTCGCGGGTGCCATGACGGACCGCACAAAGGCAAGAATACAAATCCACGCCACCACGAGGGCAAGCAACCCGTCAATAATCAGGGTGGCGTAAAACAAAGCTGAGGAGCAGTCATATTTTCCTTACTGGATGACCTGCTCGATGGCGGTCACCAAATCCTGGTAGAGATCATCAACATTCTCAATGCCGACCGATAAACGCAGCAGCGACGGCGGAATGGAGTCGGGTTCGCTCCCGTGCCGACGACGGCGTTCAATCAGGGATTCTACACCACCCAGGCTCGTTGCAGGAGTCCACACGCGCAAAGCCTCTACCACATGCTGCGTTTGTTCATCGCTGGCACGCAAGACCACGCACAGCACCGCGCCGAACCCGCCGTGCATCTGCTTCTTAGCCAGCTCATGCCCATTACTGCCGGGCAAACCGGGGTACCGTACCTCTTCCACTGCCGGATGCTCGCTCAAGCGCTCAGCCAGCCTCTGCGCGTTGTGCACCGAACGCTCCACGCGAAGCGCCAGGGTTCGCAGACCGCGTAAGCCGAGCCACGCCTCCACGGGTCCGGGAATAGCCCCGTTGGTGATGCGATGGTGCAGCATTGCCTGATAGAGGTCCTCGTTCGAGGTGACCGTAACGCCCAGAAGCACATCCGAATGCCCTGCCAGGAACTTGGTCGCAGAGTGAACCACCACGTCAGCACCGAAGGAGAGAGGCTTCTGCAAAATCGGGGTGGCGAAGGTGTTATCGACAGCGGTCACCACACCCAGACGTTTCGCCGCAGCGCAAATAGTGGGCAGGTCGGCTACCTCAAGCATGGGGTTCGTGGGGCTCTCCAGCCAGGCGAGTACCTTCGGACCGCATAATCCACGGTTTCGGGGGTTACACCGGTGCGGGCAGCAGCATCTTCGAAGGCGGCGATCACCGAATCGGTATCTTCCAGATCAATGCGCACGACCTCAGCAATACCGCGTTTCTGCAAATCCTTGCTCATAGTGATAGAGGCCATGTAGGCATGTTTAGGAATGAGAATAACCGACCCGACCGGTACCAAATCCAGAATCGAGGCAATCGCTGCCATGCCCGAAGGGAATAAGAGACCGTGTGTGCCACCTTCCAACCCAGCGACGACCTCTTCCATAGCTTCCCAGGTGGGGTTGGCGAACCGCGCATACACTTTATCGGAGACGGTATCAACGGTACCGGCTCCACGGTAGGTTGAGGACAAAATAATCGGTGGGTTCACCGGCGCATCATGCTCATGCGCGGGACGACCACCGCTCACCACATAGGTCTCTGCTGACATCTTCTCTTCACTCATGCTTTTAAGAGTGGCACAGCGAAGGCTCACATGCACGCCGGACACCGCAGAAAGTCATGTTCTGGCTCGGCAACGCCGTGAAAACGTTCACCTTCCTTTATCACGTTCGGCAGGCACGGTACCCTTAGTAGGGTGAACGATTCCCTGCACTACACGCCACAGAGTACGCCCGCGCAGCCGGGTTCAGCGCCCGATCGCCGCGGGCTTTTTATCGTCTTCGAGGGCGGTGACGGTGCGGGCAAAACTACCCAGCTTGCCCGGCTTCAAACCGCTCTAGAGGCTCAAGGCTACACCGTGATTGCTACCCGAGAACCGGGCGGAACACCCCTTGGCGAGGCTCTGCGGGAACTCGTTCTTAAACACGGTTCCAACAAAGTCGATGCCCGTGCCGAAGCGCTGATTTTTGCTGCATCCCGCGCGGCGCATGCGGCGCAGAAGATTCGTCCCGCGCTCGCTGCCGGGACGGTAGTACTCAGCGACCGTTATCTCGATTCTTCCGCAGCCTACCAGGGTATTGGGCGTAATCTGGGCAAAGATACCATCACGGATTTAAGCCGCTGGGCAACCGAAGATCTGATACCGCACGCCACAATTCTGCTGGATGTTCCCCTCACCGATGAGTCCCAGCGCATGAGCGACCGCGGCACCGTAGATCGGATTGAGGCGGAAGGCGCTGATTTCAAAAGCCCTGCGTGCACACCGCTTTCGCTGATATTGCACGGCAGAATGCCGACGGTGCGCATTATGTAGTGGATGGTTGTGGAAGTGTGGATGCGGTGCACGAACGGGTGCTTGAAGTTGTTCGCCCGCTCTTGGAATCCCGAGAGTTAGCCCGCGATAACGGCGATACGGATACGCGTTTTACCCCCGGTGGTTTCGGGGAGGACGCCCTATGAGCCTGTGGGATGAGCTGATTCTGCCCGCGGGCACGCTTGACCAGCTGCGCCGCGACGCATCCGCCGAACGTCCCACGCATGCCTGGCTCTTTACCGGAGCGGCGGGGGCACCACATCGGCGAGCTGCCCTTATTTTTGCGGCGGCGCTGCTGTGTGAACAGCCCAATCCCGCTGATCGCGGGTGCGGCACCTGCAAGGGCTGTGTGACCGTGCTGAACGGTTCACACTCGGACTTTACACATTTTCGTACCGAGGCGGTCAGCATTAGCATTGACGATGCCCGCGACCTTGTGATGAAGGCGCAGGATAGGCCGTCGGTTGGGCGGTGGCGCGTGATCCTTATGGAAGACACCGAACGCATGCCCGAGCGCACCTCTAACGTGCTCTTGAAAGCTATCGAAGAACCGCCGCCGCACACGATTTGGCTGCTGACGGCTCCCTCCCCCACCGATGTGCTCGTGACGATTCGGTCACGCTGCCGTCCCGTGCAGCTGCCGGTTCCTGCTATCGCCGATGTTGCCGCCAAGCTCGCTGCCGACGGGGTTGAGGATGCGCTGGCACGCCACGCGGCAACACTCGCGCAGGGTGATGCCGAGGTTGCCGCCCGCCTAGCTTACGACCCCGCAGCCCTGCAGCGGCGCGAAACTCTGCCGCTTCTCATCATGAACATTCGTTCTATTTCTTCGGCGTATGCGGCAGCGGACAGGCTTATCACGCTCGCGGAACAGGACGCCGCAGAAGCCGCCGCGGCACGCGACGAGAAGGAACGCACCGAACTATTGGCGATCCTGGGCATCACCGAAGGGGCGCGCATCTCCCCCAGCCTGCGCTCGCAGGTGCGGCGGCTGGAGGACGAGCAGAAACGGCGTGCGAAGCGCATCCAATCGGATACGCTGCTGCGGTCGATGACGGAGATTCAGACGGTGCTGCGCGATGTGCTCACCCTGCAGCTAAACTCCGGGTCTGCCCTGATGAATGAGCATGCCCGGGATGCGCTCGCCGAGTTCGCCGCACGCACGAGTGCCGCGCAGACCCTGGAACATGTGCAGGCGCTTGAGGTTGTGCTCGGCAGGCTGCGTACTAATGCGAACGCACGCCTGCTCATTGAAGGGTTTATGGGCAGGTTTGTGCACTAGCTAGCCGCGTCCCGTCCCCTCATAACAAGAGCCTTGGGGTGAAAAAGCGAAGTTTCTAACGCTTTATTCACTACCAAGGCTCTTTTTAGCACCGGAAAGAACGGAGCCGCAGATGCTCCTAGTTCCTAAACCCGTGCACCGGCGAGGGTATCCTGCCGCAGCGGGCGATGAACGCCTCCGAAGATGGGGTATGCACCGGCATAATCGGGGCGCGCCCCAGCAGCCCGCCGAACTCGACGGTATCGCCCACGCCCAGGCCGACGGCTGGAATCACGCGCACGGCGGTGGTCTTATGGTTCATCACACCGATCGCAGCCTCATCGGCAATCATGGCGGCAAGCGTCGCGGCAGAGGTATCGCCCGGCACCGCAACCATATCCAGCCCAACCGAGCAGATCGCGGTCATCGCCTCCAGCTTATCCAGCGTAATATGCCCGGCGGCGGCAGAATCGATCATGCCAGCATCCTCGGATATCGGAATAAACGAGCCGGAGAGCCCGCCCACATGCGAGCAAGCCATGAGCCCGCCCTTCTTGACCGCATCGTTAAGCAGAGCAAGCGCCGCCACGGTACCGTGAGTTCCCACAGTTTCCAAACCCATTTCTTCAAGGATACGCGCTACTGAATCGCCGATCTCAGCGGTAGGCGCCAGTGAAAGATCCACAATATTGAAGTACACGCCCAAGCGTTCGGCGGCTAAATGACCGACCAGCTGACCCACACGGGTAATCTTGAAAGCGGCGCGCTTGATAGCCTCGGCGCACGCATCAAAACGCTCGCCACGCACTTGCTGTAGGGCACGCTGCACCACACCGGGGCCGGAAACGCCCACCGAAATAGTGGTGTCTGCCTCCTGTACTCCGTGGAAAGCGCCCGCCATGAAGGGGTTGTCGCTCACGGCGTTGGCGAAGACCACAAGTTTGGCGCACCCGAAGCCGTTGGTATCTGCGGTGAGGTCAGCGGTTTCACGAATGATTTCGCCCATGCGTTTAACGCCGCTCATGTTAATACCAGCGCGGGAAGAACCAATATTCACCGACGAACACACGACATCGGTCTCAGCGAGCGCAGCGGGAATAGAATCCATGAGCACGTTATCTGAGGGGGTAGCACCTTTGTCGATCAGCGCGCTGAATCCGCCGATAAAGTTCACGCCCACGGCTTTTGCTGCGGCGTCGAGTGTGCGAGCATACTCAAGATATTCGCTTTCTCCGCTGGCCGCCGCTACCACGGAAATTGGGGTTACGGCAATGCGCTTATTCACGATCGGTATGCCCAGTTCAACTTCGAGACCTTCACATACGCTTACCAGGTTTTTAGCGCGGGAGGTGATTTTGTCGTAGATTTTGCTGCGTGCCACATCGCCATCAGAGTCGGCGCAGTCTAGGAGCGAGATACCCATGGTGACGGTGCGGATATCGAGTTTTTCTTCCTCGATCATGCGAATGGTTTCGAGTATTTGGTCGTTCATCATAAAGGTTATCCCGCGCCTTAGATGCTGTGCATCGCTTTGAAGATGGTTTCCGCTTGAATACGGATTTGCACCTTTTGGGCGTGTTCGACGGCTGTCATAGACTCCTGCAGGTCGATGAGGTTCTGTTCGGTGTCGTCAAAGGAGCAGTGCATAATCATGGTGAAGTACTCGCCCATAATGGTTTGAGAAACGTCAAGCACATTCACATGGCGTTCCGTGAGCTTGGTGGTGACGGCGGCGATAATGCCTTCGTGATCGATTCCGGTTACGGTCAGAATAATTTTCACGGTGATTCCTTTACTCGTGTAAGCCCGGTATTCGCACGTTTGCTGGCACGAATGCTTGTTTAGGAATTGTAACGCACGTATAGCTATGCAGACCCGCGCAACATGCTTGAGGCGGCGCTCACGTTCTCGCGGGCGCCACCTCAGCTTGTGGGCTAGTCCAGCCGTCCGTGCGTGTTAACGCCGTGCAGCAGGTCTTTCAGATGCGGTGCCAACCGCGGTAAATCCCATGCGCGGTGCCTGCTAATGGTGGAGACGATATAGTCGCTGAGGTTCAGCCCCAGGCGTTCGGCGTTGCGTTCCAGCTTCTCACGGTCGGCCTGGGTGCCCCTGCGCTGTTCGGATGGCTCGCGCAGGTAGTCCACCAGTGCGGGAATTGCGCGGGCGCGTTTCGTGGTGGAGTACCCGGGCGCCTTGATTTTAACCATATAGCCCGTAGAGTCGCGGATAACCCAGCCCTCAGCGTCGCTTGTACGCGCATCCTGAAGCAGGCGGGTGAAATCGGCGTCGTCTTTGAGGGGAATTTCTTCGACCGTAGAGATGCGCACGGGACCGTAGTCCTCGGTTGGGCGCGGCTGCGCGAAGGCTTTCGGTGAGAGCCACAGGTCTTCAAAGCGGGCCGGTTTCACCCTGAACTGCGCGGTGTTTGCGATCATATCGAGCAGATAGAGCGTGACGTGTTCGTAGGGCACGATGTGCGGGTCGCGGAACGGATCGACCACCTCAACGGTTAGTGATGAATCCATGCGGGTGAGCGCTTCGGTGAGCCGGGCGCGTTCTTCCTGGGTGAGGGCGGCGCGCAGGATGCTTTCGGCGTGGCGGCTGTAGGCGGTTACTCCGCTCTTGCTGTAGACGGTGAGCATGCCGTCGAAGACCGTGATAATCGCTAGATATCCGTTTTCTTTGGCGCGTGCAACGGCCGGGTAGGTGAGGCGTTTGCGAACGTGTGCCTCGCTTTCATGCCCGGGCTCGTCCATATTGAAGAATTTTTCGTACCCGCGCCCCACAATTTTGCCGGTTTCGGCGTGGATAAAGAGCCCGCGCGCTTTGGCGGTGGTCTTATCCCAGGCGCCTTTGTAGAAGGCTTTACGCGTGAAATTGCACGCGAGCACGCCGGCAGGTTCGGTGGCGCGCACGTTCACGTTGGGGTTGGCGCGCATCTCCTCTAGCAGGCGATGCCCGTCGTTGAGAGGTTCTGCGGCACCGTTTGCGGTATTTTTCGAGGCGCCCTTCCGCTCTACTCCCCGAGGCGTAAGGGTCGGGGATGAGGGAGCTCGATGGAATTTTCACGATTTCGCGCTTCCACACGGCTTTTTCGGGTGCACCGGATGCGCTATCCTCGCGGCTGAACACCACGGCGCTCAGCTCGCCGCCGGTAAATTCGACGCTGCTTTCTAACGGAATGAGATTACTGTATCCTTCCGAACCGAGTGCCGCCGGGCGGTGACCGTAAATTTGGGTGATACCGGCGGCCCGGCTGAGGTCGTTGAGCGTCTCTTCGTAGCCTGCGTACTGGGTTTTACCCGCCCGCGCCTGCGAGTACGGATTAGAACCCAAATAGAACGTTTCATCTGCATACAGCCCCGTGAGGTACCCCTCCCCCACCCCTTCCAGCGTGCGATGAGAATCCGCGAAGAGCTGCGGTGCAACCCCAGCGTGGGTCACGAAATAACGCTCCTGCCCGAGAGTAAAGGGCATCATATTCACGGCGGTGTTGAGCATGGCGATCACCCGGCTGTTGTACACGCCGTGGGCGGCGAGCGCATCCAGGGTTTCGCGGGCATCACGGTAGCGGCGCACGCCCCTAATAGTGTGCATGATGGAGCGTTCGTGGTTGCCCATCACCAGGTGCACGTTGGGCAAGGTACCAAGGGCAGGTTCAAGGATGTCAAAGACTTTTTCGGGGTTTTGCCCGCGATCGAAGAGGTCACCCGCGAATATCCAGCAGATGTTTTCATCGCTCAGCCCGGTTTCGGGTGAGAGGGCGCTGATAAGCTTTTCGAGTTCACCGCCCATGCCCTGAATATCGCCAACCACGACTACTTTATGGTAGTTATCGAGCGCACGCACCGGGGTAAAGAGTTCGGTAAAAACCTGGTCGGGAGCGATGTACCCGGCGACCACATCCCGGTAGTTTTTGAGGATGCTGCGCCAGTTCTCGCGCAGCTCGCGGTGGTTGTTGTAGGCGGTCTCGATAACCTCTTCAGGGTACGCGCTTGGTGTATTCGCGGGTTCTGTTGCGCGTATACAGTTCGTCGAGGGTGAGTTCGCCCTGAAAATCGACAAGGTATGCGGTGTAACAGTATTTGCGCGCAAATTCGAGGAAGGTTTTCATGTTGCGCAGCAGCACGTTCATATTGTCGATAAATACGGTGTTGCCGTGCCGCATATTCTCTTCCACGCAGTCGTTTACCCGGCGGATAGCCTTCGATTCGGCGCTGGTGTTTTGTGATAGGGCTAGTGCGGGCTGATTATCGAGTGTGTAGGTGATGTATCCGCATTTGCGGCGCTCGGCATCCCAGGAATGCGTGAGGTCTGCAAGTTCGGGATGCGCGGCGATCCAGGTGCTCTTACCGGCACCCGCCGCACCGGCTAAGAGGAAGATTTTACGTGCCATCGGTGCTGTCTTTCGTCGTCGGAGGTTGTGGTTGGGTCTTCCCAGGATGACATAGCTATCCCTCGGGGTGCGGCAGTTCCTCTGCAATTCTTCTTACTTTTTGCTCCTGCGATAAGTCTTGAGCTTTGGAGCAAACCAGTCGAGGACTTTTTGCAGCTGGTTACAGTCAAAGTAGGGCCCGTAGACTGTATCTTGACAGTATTTTTGTTCTTTCTCTGTTAAGAACCTACATCCGACAGGTAGAACAGAGTTTTGGGGAGCAGGCTCTATTGAAGGAGTTTCAGGGCTCTCCCCTAATAGTTCATCCGTTCGGGTCGAAAAATCTGTATAGTGGGTCCTTCCTAATCTTTCAAAGGAAAACAAAGAAGGTTTTATCCACCGGGAGTTAAACGAAGAGAACTTAGGTTTATTCCTATACCACGAATTTCGGAAATCTACGCTCCCTCCATAGATGGATCCACTGAAATTCACGTATTCATGATATGTGTTATTTATAAATAATGAATACCGGTATATAGACTGAGCAAAATTAACTCTTTTATAATATGTAGATTCAGAAAAATTTGACTCTCTTAGATATGTAGAATACCTATAATCTACAGCATCGCAGTAAACAGAATCACTGAAATTTACATCTTCATGATAAAAACAATATCTAAAATTTACTTTACTGTGATAAATTGAGTTTCGAAAGCTCACAGTTTTGAAATAGAAAAGTCGAAATTCAGAGTCTGCGAAGATAGCTTTATCATAGTACACAGATCCACTCAGATTTGCAGTCCCTCCATAGTATGAAGATCTCAGGTCTGCCTTGCCATGATATATAGAATCACGTCGGCTCATACGACGCACATAACTTATTCCCCTCAGGTCAACATCACAGTAAAATATAGAATGGCTAAAATCCACAAAAGTCATATATCGAGAGTGTTGCATCCTTACAGCATCAAGATATACACAGTCGCTCATATCTACCCGAGCGCCCCAATGGGCATATCGAAATTGAATGGGATAGAAAAATACTGAGCCTGAAAAATTAAAGGTATAAGAAGACCAAATGCCTGAATTATCCCTTCCACCAGAATGAATTTCACAAAAGTGCCTCATACTTGTTGCGGGCACATGAACACGATTATAAATAGAGAGCAGGATATTTTTACGGACATTACGTTCGCTTATATATTCAACTTTCTCATCAGTGGCGAGAATATCGATCTCATGCTGTATGTCCTGTCGTGTAACCCTGCCTTCAATTTTTTCAAGGTTGTTTTTAATTTTTGTGGCAATATGGAAAGGTGATCGTATATAGGCGCATAAAGTGTCGATGATCTTCTGCACATGTTCTCGGCGAGTTTCCTCAGGAAAAGTTTTATCACTATGCCAAATATCGCCGAGACCTACAAGTGTTTGGGCACCGCTTAAGCGCACCGCTTCGTTTTCTGCACTCAAGTTTTCACATGCTTGCATGTACAACTCTAGACGGTACGTCTCTACAGTCCTTAAATCTTCATCATTCATTCTTTTGCTCCGAATATATACTAATATTTTCCTATGTACATACACCCATATTTCTGGTGGGTGAAATATAGGTATATGCAGAATAGGCTTAAGCTAAAAATCATAGCAATATAATATTGTGCGATGATACCTATATTATTTAACCATATAGGTCATACCAGAACGTACAATCTCGGTCATACCAGCTTTATCTACCGAATCCATGACTGAGCATAGAGCAGCGGATAATAATCGTGATTCGGCGTAGGGACTGAATCGATATTCCTGCAAACTGGGTTCTTTCGCCTCAATAAAGGTGACTAGGAAATTATTGAGTGACCAATCGGTAGAATTTTTCACGGCATTCACCATATCGGAACCGTGTGCTTGGGTCCATGCCTGGTCTACTTCAGGAGTCTCAAAACCTTCCTTGTCTGAATTCAAGGGATACAGATCGGGTTTTGAAGGGTTCTCCGATTCTATAGCGACAATCCGTTTGATGGCAGATTCTATACGTTCACGAGCTTGGAGAGGATCCGCAGGTGCATTCTTATTATTAGCCCCAGCATGTAAACTAGCTGCAATTTCTTCATCAGCAAGCTCCGGATCATTCTCAGAAAGCTCGGCAAGCGGATAATCGTACTCGCGCAGCCCGTTCACACATCCCATGCAAAATTCGATAAGTTTCGTAATTTTCTGCATATATACATCTGTTTCGGGTCCTTCAGTTTTGCCTTCCCCAACCTTAACCGGCACATACCCCAGAACCCTAAAACTGTGGCTGTTCCAAATTCGTGCAAAATTGTTGTACCTCGCAAAAATTCGCATAAACTCAGCGTCCCACCCAGAGGTTAGAGTCTGAGCGCGATAATCCGGTAAGTCTTCGCCGCCTCGTTGGTAATACAACGTAACAACAGTTACGGCTTCAAGTTCAGCCGCAATGCTTTCCAAGGTAGAAACATCCCTGCGCATCTCCGCCAGAAGACTTAAATATCCTGGAAGAGTCAGAACGATAGTATCGGTGGTACGAGGGTCTTCGCTCAGCTTCCCAGTAAACCAGCTGTATCCGGAAGTTCTCATGGAGGTCTCCTGAAGATTCATTCTTGATGTGGTCTATCTGATGCGCATATCAGAAAGATCAGTATTTTGGTGATGTATTTTACATCCTACAGGAAGGTATAAATTTATCCCTCATTTAATCGTGAGCAGAGGGTATATAACCAAAATACGAGGAAAGAATCTAACCTTTTGAGCGAAACCTACATTATTTCTAGGGCGAATCCTACACATACCGCGCGATATACAGTTCGCCCTCCCCCGTGATGGTAACGGAAGTAGCATCCCCAGCATGCAGCACCGACTCGGTGCCGCGCAGCGTTATGTTCTGCTCACCACCCGCAGAAATCGTGACCGAACCATCCACCACCAGCGCGGCAGAAGTGCCTTCAAAGGTGTATTCAACCGGTTTTTCAGCGAGCACCCGTATATGCTGCACGCTCATGCGTTCATCCCACATGGCGTAGTGTTCCACGCCCAAGCCGTTCGCTGTCGGGCGCTGCAGTACCGGCGCATCCTGATGCTCGCCAAGCACCTTAATGAGTTCTTCTGTGTCAATATGCTTTGGGGTAAGACCTGCGCGCAGCACATTATCCGAGGGATTCATGAGCTCAATCGCCGTGCCAGAAACATATGCATGCACCTGACCATCCGGGGTAAAAGCAGAGTCCCCCGGCACAAGATTCATCAGGTTCATGACAAACGCGACGAGCAACCCCTTATCACCCGGATACTTCTGCGCCACCAGGTTCACCAGATCGGCTGCATCCGATACCGTTGCAGAGACACCATCCTGTGTCATCAGCTTTTGCGCCGCATTCACCAGACCCTCAATGGCGCGGTCAGCAGCATCCTGCGGAAGACGAATAATCTCGGTCAGCAATTGCTTCGGGCTTAGCTGCACACGAGAACTCAGCCAATCAGCACCAAAGGCTTCAGCCAGCTCTCGCAGCTCGCCCTGCGGGCGCACGCCCGTCAGTACCTTCATGGGGGTTATGGCAATTACGTTCTCAGGTTTAGAGTACCGGTCTTTATAGTTACGATGCGGTGCATCAGCCGGGATCCCGCGCGCCTGCTCATCCTCGAATCCGGCGACGGCCTGCTGCGGCGTAGGGTGAACCTGGATCGACAGCGGAGCATCAATGGCCAAAATCTTAAACAGGAACGGGAACCAGTCGCTCGCGCGGTCAGGGCGCAAAAACCGGTCCGGATGCGCCGCCACCAGCTCGTTCAGCGGCGACACAGATCCATCGACCGTGGCCTCAGACGGAGCCGCAGGATGCGCCCCCACCCAAACCTCAGCCTCCGGCTTTTCCGTGGGTACGGGCACACCGCGCATGCGACCCAGAACTTCGTGCGAACCCCACGCATAATTCTGAATCTTATTCTTCAACGGAAAAATTTCGCCCATGTCGCCTTGGCCTTTCTAAGAACTTTTACACGCAACATCACCAAAACTACGGCATACGTGATATAAAACCCATAAAATTCAGGGAATTCTCTGGATACTCCCACCAATTATAGAGGTACATTTCGAAGATATACCCGCTAAAATAAACGAGTGACTACTATTAACCTCAAAGACTCATTTAAGGCGTACGACGTTCGCGGTATCGTCGGCGAAACTATTACCCACGAAACTGTGCGTGCAACCGGCGCCGCTTTTGTTGATGTGCTCGGTCTGGCTGGTCAGACCGTTTTGGTGGGCGGTGACATGCGCCCCTCCTCCCCCGAATTCATGGATGCATTCGCTGAAGGTGCCACCGCACGCGGCGCAAACGTCCAAAAAATCGGTCTCATTTCAACCGATGTGCTCTACTTTCGCATGCGGTATTGAGAATGCGGCAGGCGTTACTTTCACCGCAAGCCACAACCCCGCCGAATACAACGGCATGAAAATGGCTAAGGCCGGGGCGGTTCCTGTATCCTCCGAAACCGGTCTTTTCGATATTCGTGATCTTGCTCAGAAGTACCTTGACGAAGGCTCTATTCCTACCGTTGAGAATCCCGGCGTCGTCACCGAAAAGGACGTTCTCAAAGCCTACGCCGAGTACTTGCGTAAGCTCGTGGACCTCTCCAATATTCGCCCCCTCAAGGTTGTTGTGGATGCGGGTAACGGCATGGGCGGTAAGACCACACCCGCCGTCTTGGGGGATGCTCTTCTGCCCACGCTTCCGCTTGAGATCGTGCCCCTCTACTTTGAGCTTGACGGCACCTTCCCGAACCACCCGGCTAACCCGCTTGAACCCGCCAACCTTGTCGATCTGCAGAAGGCGGTTGTTGAGCACGGCGCAGACATCGGTCTTGCCTTTCGACGGCGATGCCGACCGCTGCTTCGTGATTGACGAGAAGGGCAACGCGGTCACCCCTTCCGCCATTACCGCGCTCGTGGCAGAGCGTGAAATCGCGCGCGCTAAGGCGGAAGGCAACGAACAGCCGGTTATTATCTATAACCTCATCACGTCCAAGGCCGTACCCGAGCTCGTCGAAAAGCTCGGTGGACGCGCCGTGAAAACCCGTGTGGGTCACTCCTTCATCAAGGCAGTCATGGCTGAAGAATCCGGTATTTTCGGCGGTGAGCACTCCGCGCACTACTATTTCAAGGACTTCTTCAACGCAGACACCGGCATGCTCGCCGCGATGCACGTGCTCGCGGCCCTCGGCGGCGGTAACCAGGCGCTCTCCGAGATCAGCGCCAGCTACTCCCCCTATGTCGCATCCGGCGAGATCAACTCCGAGATTGAGGACAAGGCAGCCGCGGTAGACCGTGTACGCGCGCACTACGCTGGCGCGCCTGTCAAGGTCGAAGACTCCGACGGTACCACCTTTCACCAACACCGAAGAAGGCTGGTGGGCAAATCTGCGGCCTTCCAATACTGAGCCGTTCCTGCGTCTGAACCTTGAAGCACCGGATATCCCCACGATGGAGCGCGTGCGCGACGAGATTCTGGCTCTGGTGCGCCAGTAGTTCTTTGAACTCCATAATTTTGGGCGGATGCCGATTATTATCGGTATCCGCCCTTCTTCTATGCATCATTGATGCTGGGTTATACGATCGCCTTACAGCCCTGGCGCGTTCCCTATTCCGTATCCAAACTTTTACACGCCAAAGTAGCCTTTACGAGCGCAGCATCCACTGGTCCGGACCAAAGATCTCGTAATTGATATTCTGTGCCGGTACACCTGCATCCACGAGAGCGGAACGCACGCCCTTCATGAACGGCAGCGGACCGCACAGGTATACGTTTGCCTCCGCAGGTACGCCCAGCTTTGCGATGTCCACACGGCCACGGTAATCGCCAGTTTCTTCGTCTTCTATGAACGAGATGAGCTTACCGTGAGGAAGTTTTTCGATCAGCTCGGTCATTTCCTCACGCAGCGGCCATGTATCAAGGCGACGGTCAGCGTGAACCACGGTTACCTGACGCTGAGACCCAGACTCAATTAGCTCATTGAGGAAGCTAATCATAGGGGTTACGCCGATACCCGCTGAGAAAAGGTAGAGAGGCGCATCCGCAGAACCGAAGCCTTCCAGGGTGAGGTCACCGTAAGGGTTGGAAATCTCGACGACATCGCCAATCTTGAGTCCCGTGAATGATCGAGGTCATTTCGCCGTTCGGATCGAGCTTCACACCGATACGACGCTGATTTTTATCGGACGGAAGCAGGGTGTATTGGCGGGGCTGGCGCAGACCATCACGTGCCTTCGTAATAATGGAAATGTACTGGCCTGCTTTCGCCTCAGTCATGGGGGTGCTATCGGCAGGTTCAAAGGTCAGCACGACCACGTTATCGCCGGTTTCTGGCGATCAACAACTTTGAAGGGCGCGTGGGTAACATTATTTGCCTGGGATGCGTAGAGTCCCTTTTCGATCTTGATCAGGGCGTTCGCCATGAGCCAGTACACTTCGCTCCAGGCGTCCACAACATCTTCAGTTGCGGCTTCGCCCAGATCTGCGGCAATCGCCTCAAAAAGATACTTGTAGACGGTCGGGTATTCATTCTCTTGAAGCCCTAAGGACGCGTGCTTATGCGCTACACGGGAAAGCACCTCGTCAGGGTAGGAATCGGGGTGCTCCATAATGTAGGAAGCGAAGACCGCGATGGAACCGGCAAGCGCCTTCGGCTGGGTGCCTTCGAGCTGAGACGACCGGGAAAAGAGGCCATCCATCAGGTCGGGACGGGCGGCAAACATACGCTCGTAAAAGTCTGGTGTAATGTGCCCGATACGCTCTGCAATAATCGGCAGGGTTGCCTCGATAACCGGGCGTGATTTTTCGGAAAGCATGAGGGATGTGCGCCTTTCTTTCTTAGATTTTAGTGATATTTTGCTTTGTAAACCTTTTTAGGTTATCACCATTTACTGTTCGCTAAGACGGTGTTTTCTTGCGGCGTGAAATATTGAGAATAGCCTTGTGACAGGCGGTAACTTTTGTATAGTAGCGTTTACGTGAATATTTTCGCCGTGATATACCGTGATGTGAATAAAAATAATTTTGTACCCTTGACGCTAGGTTTCACGTAGGGTGAACAGCAGTGTTGTTCTACAACGTATAAACTGGCATACCAGTCACCTGCCCCTCTTACAGAGGCGGACTCAGATCACATACCTGCCTTCTTAAACGGACACCGGGCACATACGGTCAATGTATATTCTTACGGTGCTGACCCTTGACAGAGGCAAGCTATAAAAAGAGAAAACTCCACGCTTTCACGGCTTATCCGCGTACTTTCTCTCGCACAGTGCCATCTACTCTCTGAGCAACAAACAATTTGCCGCCCAGAGACTTTGTCTTTACCGCGACGCTACGACAGTCCGGGGAGGTACGGGCGGCAACTCCCGCTCCGTTGGCTCGTGCACGAGCGGTCCCAACCCCAGCTCCACAAAAACGGGCCCAGCAGGCCGCGCCCCAGCGGGAAGTTCAGAGATAACAACGTCATCAACAGAAGCGTAGAAAGCTTCGCGGGCGCGGGCTAAAACCGTTCGCAGACGACAAAAACTATCTAGGGGCAGTTGCCGTTTTCGTCTTCGCATTCGATCATAGGAATATCGCCCTCGGTACTACGAAGTACCTGCCCCACGGTCGCTTTGCGTCCCGTCTCCGACAGCAGGACGCCACCGGATCGCCCACGAGTAGATTTAAGCAACCCTTGATTGACGAGGAACGCCACAGATTTTGCGACGTGATTGTAAGGGGTTCCGACTCCCTCCGAGATCCTCTGAGTCGAGAGTTTTTCCCCTTCCTGCAAGGAAGAAAGAAGCATCATAATACGTAGTGATACGTCTGAAAAAGCCGTCAGGCGCATGCTTCATATCTCCTTTCAACAGTTTATTGAGGGCTAATATATAGGGTTTGTCCGTTCTACCGGAAAATTCTAGTCTTCGTACCACCCGCACGAAAATTAGGTATGGCTTTACTGCACACAAAATGCGGAGTCTGTATAGCAATATTTTAAGGCATTGGTGGATATTTACACCTTTTCTGCATAAACTGTGCACCATCCCACACACCCGAGTATGCCATATCATGCTGTACGCACTGCACACCCGATCGGTGGGAATGTGCTTTACAACAATGTAAGAGCAGGCTTCCACAAACGGTGGGGTGGGATACGCATTGTCAGCGCATCCCACCCCACCGTGATGTCATATTGTCGAATGTTCCTTAGTCTTCAAGAGACTTTGCCAAGGCGTCACGCTCAGCTTTGACCTCTGCGGGGAGCTTATCGCCGAACTTCGCTAACCATTCGTCAATGCCGGGCAGCTCGGCCACCCATTCATCCTTTGAAACGGCGAGTGCTGCGTTAAGTTCTTCATCGCTGATGCTCAGACCGGTTAGGTCGAGATCTTCCTTCGTGGGTACGGTGCCCAGGAAAGTCTGCGTGCCGCCGCCCTTGCCGTCGAGGCGGTCGAAGATCCACTTGACCACGCGGGAGTTTTCACCAAAGCCGGGCCATGCGAAGCCACCGTCGGGGGTGCGGCGGAACCAGTTCACGTAGTAGACCTTCGGCATGTTCTCGGCACCGTGCTTCTTGCCCAGGTCGATCCAGTGCTGGAAGTAGTCGCCCGCGTTGTACCCGATGAAGGGAAGCATTGCCATGGGGTCGCGGCGAACCACGCCGACGGCGCCCTTTGCGGCTGCTGTGGTCTCAGAGGAGAGGGTGACCGCGCGGAATACGCCCTGTTCCCAGCTGTCGGACTCGGAGACCAACGGCACGGTAGTCTTGCGGCGACCACCCAGCACGATGGCGCTCAGCGGCACGCCCTCGGGGTCGTAGTACTCGGGGGCGAGCATATCCACCTGGGATGCGGGGGTGCAGAAACGCGAGTTGGGGTGCGCTGCGGGACGCCCCGATTCAGGAGTCCAGTCATTGCCGGTCCAGTCGGTCAGGTGCGCGGGTGCCTCGTCGGTCTTACCTTCCCACCATACGGAGCCGTCATCAGTGAGCGCCACGTTGGTAAAGATAGTATTGCCCTTAGAGATTGCCTTCATGGCGTTGGGGTTAGTGGAGTAACCGGTGCCGGGCGCCACACCGAAAAGACCCGCCTCGGGGTTAACGACGCGAGCCTGGTGGTTCTCGTCAAATTCGATCCACGCGATATCGTCGCCGACCATTTCGGCCTTCCACCCATCAATGGTGGGATCCATCATCGCAAAGTTGGTTTTACCGCAGGCAGAGGGGAATGCGGCGGAGATGTAGCGGGTAACGCCCTCAGGGTTGGTGACCTTGAGGATGAGCATGTGCTCAGCCATCCAGCCCTCATCATGACCGATAACCGAGGCGATACGCAGTGCATAGCATTTCTTGCCCAGCAGCGCGTTGCCGCCATAGCCCGACCCGAAGGACCAGATTTCGCGGGTCTCGGGGAACTGCACAATGTACTTCTCGGGATTGCAAGGCCAAGATACATCTGCCTGCCCGGGCTCAAGCGGGGCGCCTACGGAGTGAAGCGCCTTCACGAAGAAGCCCTGAGTTTCGTCCAGTTTCGCGAGCACATCCTTGCCGATAGTTGCCATAATGCGCATTGAGCACACCACATAGGCGGAGTCGGTAATTTCGACCGCCATCTTGGGGTTCTTTGCTTTCAAAGAGCCCATGACGAAAAGGAATGATGTACATGGTGCGCCCGCGCATCGAACCTTTGAAAAGGCCGGTGAGCGTCTGCTTCATCTCCACGGGGTCACGCCAGTTGTTGGTGGGACCTGCGCCTTCTTCGGTCTGTGAGCAGATAAAGGTGCGCTCTTCCACACGTGCCACGTCGTCGGGGTCAGAGAACGCTGCATACGAGTTGGGGAACTCATGGTCGCTTAGGCGTACAAAGGTACCTGCATCGACCAGCTCTTGGGCTAGCCGGTTGTATTCCTCTTCGGAACCATCAACCCAGTAGATACGGTCGGGCTCGGTGAGTGCTGCAACATCGCGCACCCAGGCTAAGAGCTCGGGGTGGGTTGAGGGAGCGTTCTGCAGGCTCTTTTCAAGTTCTGCAGAAAGAGTACCGGTTGAGATGTCAGTCATTGACCTATTTCCCCTTTGAGTCTTGAGAATTGCCGGGCACCTCACTGGCACGGCAGGCAGTGTGTTGTGAGGATGTTTTAAACTAACGAGGGCGTGTAGCTTCCTTAAATACACGCCCGTGGAATTTTCCACATCCTCGTGTTCATCTAGAATAGCGCATTTAGCTGATGAGTCGAGTATTTTATATTCGACCCCCTACAGCACTCTTGTTCTTAAGTTGGTTTACCTGTGGATGCAGCATAGCTTCATCGAATAATCCCGAGTGTTCCCACAAATTCCAAAATTTTTTGAAAAATTTTCCCACCCCGCAAAAACATTGAAATTACGCGGTTTTTATACCGTTTTTAGGAACTTTGTGAGTAATAGTTGAGTGTTTTTGTTAGAACTAACACTCTTTTTCGACTTGCGCGCTATCAAGGGTGCCCGTATAGTATTGTTTGTTGCTGCGGCGGGTGGTTATAAGCCCGGTCGCGAGGAGCATGCGCCTGTAGCTCAACGGATAGAGCGTCTGACTACGGATCAGAAGGTTGGGGGTTCGAATCCCTTCAGGCGTACGAACGAAGCCTTTCCTGTCAAGGAAGGGCTTTTTTGCTGTCTATCAAAGCCTGCAGACGTGACAGTTTGAAAGTCCTCGGCGAGTAATCGCCGGGGATTTCGCCGTTTCTATACCCTAAAACAACTATTGAATAGCGTATAATTGATGAGTATAGAGAACCACGATCCGATCCTTCTGAGTCATAACATGCAGGCATTCACATCTACAAGCAGCTTCACCTCAGGCGCTATACCCATGCCTTCAGAAGCGGTGACTATCGGGGGTCTCAACGCAAAATCAGCCTATGAAATTTCGGCTATCCATACGATCAGTGCAACCAGACGCATCGCGTAAATACTTAGCCTGCCCCTCAGTTTCCGGTGTGCCACAAGCTCTAACACCGCTTTTATCTGCTAGGGGATTAAAAACACCGTTGTCCCAAGACAGGCTTCAAAAATACCGGTAATCTGGATACACCCCAATTTCCAGGGAAAGTATTTCAACAGCGAAGGAGCGTCAACATCATGGTTCAGCTCACAATACCGCAATCCCTAGTGGGTTCTCTCATAGATATTGCTCAGCTAAAAGATGTTACATACTATCCGGCCAATCACCGATGCGCTCACTGGGCAGTCTATAGCGAAGATCAGACCGAGCTTCTGTGTCCTTGTGCACCCGCCGAATCTGCATCCGTCGAGAAGCTGTTCAGCGCTGCATCCGAGATACTGTATAAGAATTTTCGACACCGTATTGAAAACGCCGACGATATTGTTTCTTTCTCAACTCAAGAGCACGAAGAAGTTAGTGCAGCTCAGGCCGACGAGGTTGTCACCGGTTCTCTGCCGCTAGTTCCCGAAACCACGATTAGCGCCGCGGTGGATGCTCCCGCCGACATGATGGAGGCACCTGCGAGTGATGATAACGCAGATACGACGCAAACTGGCCCTATACCCGTTCCTACGGTGCCCACTCCCCTAGAGCAGGCCCAGCCGGTACCGTCCCATGAACAGCCGCAAGTTCCTACGCCCGGCATCGCCCGCATGCCTTCTCCCGCGATGTTCAAGAAGAAGACCACGCTCACCTATACTCCTCCGCGCATTGAAGAATACCTGCAACAGCTGCGCACGAACCAAGCAGCACAGTCCTCAGCGGAAAATACAACCCCACAACCCGAGACGGCTTCTTCACAAACACCAAAGCCAGCGGGTTCACAGACTTCGGCATCCGGTGCGCAGCATCCCGCACAGGTATACGGACACACGCAGAAGACCGCCCTGCCTTCTTTGAATGATCCCATCACCAAGGCCGAGCGCACCGCCAACTATCGTGTAGATCCGGGACGGTTGGACACCTTCAAAAAAGACAATATCGATCTGGTGACTATCCGCGAAGTTATCACACTGGGTCGCGCCGAACGCATTAACGGTTGGATTATTCGGTTCCGCCACAACGATTACCGAGTCGATGTCAATACCGCGTCTATGACCGTTATCACCGCCCTTGACGAGTTTGATGATTTTGATGGACGAAGCGGCACAGAATACAGTCCCGAAGCCGCTCGCGAGCTTCTTGGCGTCCCCGATATCACCGCCTGCGATTTCACCTCCGGCGCGCAGAATTATCTTAAAACCCACGGCGGCGAGGCCTTCGATGCGATGGTCTCCGCCATCAGCTCTCCCGAAAAGGTACGGGTAAACCTCGATTGGACGCGCGAATATCACGGAAGCGGCATACAGGTTACGATATCGCCCGATAACCGCATCGTCATGAGTATTCGACAATCCGCCACAGATACCGACGCCAACGGTGCTGAAGATACCCCGGAAAATTCTCTAGAATCAAACGCCACGGTCTCATAGGGGTTAGGAGGAAAGCACCTTATGAACAAGAAAATAGACATTCCCGTCGAGCTTTATGCCCGTCTGCAGGAGCTCTCCCACCTAGCGCGATACGAATACACCGAACAGGAGGGCACCTGGACTATACAGAACCCCGAGGGTGAAAGCCTGCTGGATGCGCGGCGCAAAATCTCCCCGGAGGCTGCGGAGCTTTATTTCACCATCATGCCGCTTCTTGCCTCAGAATTTATTGCCCAAAACGAGGCGCTGGTGACCGCCTATCGCAACGCCCCCAAGCCTGCGGCGGTCAAGCCCACGATTAAACCCTCAGGGTCAGCAGCTTATTCCCCTGCTTGAGGTTCCGCACGAGAACCAACGCATTGCCGAACAGATTGAGAATGATTTCTATGGCGATGTTCCGCCGGGCGACCGCATCTACCCGGTACTGCCGGGTGTCATCGATCATATGATGCGCAACAACCTGGGGTACGCGCTCGTCCTTGAGCTCATTACGGCCCCAGACAGCGAACGCCGCGACGAATCCGCCCAGGAAAACCGTTTCGGACGTGAGGTTCAGCATTATTCAAACCGGCGCCTCGGGTACACCGCCGTTCTGAACGCGAATACCTCCGAGGTTATCTCGGTACATCCTTTTGATGGCTCTACGCTCAGCGCCCCCAGCGGACACTATGAGCTCACCCCTGATGCCGAGAAACAGCTGAGCGCCCTGGGACTCACAGCAGAACTTGTGGAGCGCATCCTCGAAGAGGCGAATGATCGCCGACCGATTCCGGGCACGAACCGTACCGTATACTCCCTGCACGGCTATTCGGTAGAGTTCTCAAACACCAACCATAAGATTGTCAGTGTGCGCAAGGGTGTGGTGAAACACGTAACCCCTTCGAATCGCAGCCCAGGATGCGCGGCACCAAGTCGCAACGCGGCGTTAAGATTCCGCACGATATTCACGCTTTTAAGAATCTTCTGGAAAGTCACGGTTTTACGATTACGATGGGTGGCAAGCACTACGATATTCGTCACGAAAAATTGGCGCCGGGTATGAAAGCTACCACATCTGTTACCCCCTCCGACAGCCAACGTTGGCATCTGAATTCGGCTCGTCAGATCCGTGAGATTTTTGGTGTGGACCTGCGATACGCCAATCCCAAAGATACCTGTCGCGGTATCGTGCATGCCCTGGAAACAGAGGAAGATTTCGAGGAATAACCTCCAGAACAAGGGTACTCTCATTCACCATTTTCGACTCGTTCCCTAGGGTTCACGGGTCACGGATACGCTGTGTACAGCACCACTGCATCATAGGGTTAACCTTGGTACTCTTCTCGCGGGCGCACCTCTGTCATACCCCCGTCGCAAAGTTTTACGGGGTAAGCTCTGAGTTTACAATAGAGGTGCATCTACACAATGTGAGGAGGACACGCGCGTGAGCGTGAAGATCAATGTAACCGGAGAAGACGGTGACAGCCGAGAGATCGAATGGGAGGATCACCAGACTCTATTAGAAGCTGTACAGGCGAACGGGTTCCCCGTGCTCGCAACATGCGGTGGCAACGCATCTTGTGCCACGTGCCATACCTTTATTGATCCAGAACACTACGCGGCTTCAGGCGATCGTACCGACGCTGAGGAGGATCTCCTCGACATGGTAGACGACGTAGCTAACGAATACTCGCGCCTCTGCTGCCAGGTGGAATACGCACCCGGCATGGATGGCGCCTCTATACAATTGCAGGCGGCGATGTAATATGACGAGTTCGGCTAAGATACTCTACTCCGCAACCGCACTTCTTTGCGCCCTTACGCTGGCAGGTTGCGGCGTTTCCGATGCCGATCATTCTGCGCAGACTGACGCTTCACCGAGCGCATCCGCCAGCGTTGCTCAGGGTAAAATTACCCGTGCTTCCGACCCGGCGCATTCTGTGTCCCCCGGTTCTATCAGTACCGCGGGCGGGGATAGTTCTCAAAGCCCTGAGGATAACCCCACAGATAATAACGACTCTCACTCAAACGATGAACATTCCGAGGATGGAGCTAAGAAAAAAGACTCCAATTCTAAGGATTCTCACGATAAAAAGAGTTCATCCGGCGAGGAAAGCAAAGATGCGGATGGCTCTTCATCGAATAACGATGGAGATAACGGCACTGAAGAATCGTCCAGCCCAGAAGCTAAACAGCCAGGGCGTTCAGCAACCGGTTCTTCAGGTTCACTCCTAGCGTCAGCCTGCCAGATCACCGATCTCTCGGTTTCTGTTTCCGAAGATAAGGGCACACCCGGAGCCCGGAAATTCATTCTGACGTTCACGAACGTTTCTGAGGAGCCCTGCGTGCTCAAGGGTAACCCGACGGTTGTCTACGCAGATTCTAATTTCAGTCAGATTGGCTCACCGGCACGCCCGGCGGCAGGTTCAACGAACCCTACCGGCACGCTTCTGCACACAGGTGAATCTACAAACGCCCCAGTGACCTCGGTCAACGCTGGTCCGCTGGGTAAGAACTGTTCACCGACAATGGCGCACGGATTCTTAGTTCAGGTTCCCGGTGACGGCAACTGGACGACGGTCTCTGCTTCCTCTGAGGCGTGCACCGGCAAAGGTCCAGCAGCTGTCCGTGGGACAGTTCGGTTCGTAACCGATCAGCACACGAATGATGCGCTTCGAGAAGAAGCGATAACAGCAAGAGGCGGTTCCTCATCCAGGAACCGCCTCTTCAGCATCTACACAATGCTTTATTTATACACGAGGTTTACCTAAGTTTTCCACCTCATCACCCTGATACGGAAATATTTCTTACCTATCTATGAAATAGGCCACCAGATGAAAGGAAAACGCTAGGAGTTCGCCCGCACGTGGTATACGCCGCCACGTTTTACGGGCGCGTTGGCGGCAGCATCGCAATTACCTTCGTAATAGCCGCTAGAGGCTGCGGGTTACATCATCGAATCCGAACCGGGTATCGCGCGGGTGCTGGGTTGGAACGCCGTACCCTAAATTCACCACAAGGATGGGATGCTCGTCGGTCCCTGCAAAAAATTCTTCGTACAGCCCCTCAAAATCGGCCCATAAGGGACCGGCATCTAGACCAAGGGCGCGCACAGCGGTCATAAAGTAACCGGCCTGCAGGTTGGCGCCCTGCTGAGCGGCAAAGGTAACAACTTCCTCGGTCGTGCAGTAGTTCCTGATAGTCTCTGCCGCGCGGGGGTTAAACACATCTGCATGGTCTATCCACGCCTTATCGTATGAGAGTATGGCATTGACAGGTGCCTGACGAGCCTTTTCTTGATTAGCCTCAATCAGGTGCTTGACCAGGCGCTCACGGGCCTCGGGAGCTCTTGATCCAGGTGATGCGCAAAGGCTGACTATTGAAGGCCGTGGGTCCCAGATAGGTGAGCTCCTGAATCTCCCGAAGCTGATCATCAGTGACGGGCCGATCGGTAAATTTACGCATAGTTCGGGGCTCACGGAAAAGAGCGGTGATTTGGTCCTCAGATAAACGGGTCATCTCTCATATCCTTTCCTATAACCTCAGGTTCTCTCGACACGGTGAATCTATTCGTCCCCCGCAAGGCTACCGCGCCGTTCTTTCCATCATGCACCGGTTCGCACCATAAAGCTACCCCCAGAATTCACGCCGCGACAGTTCCCCATTCCCTCAGAGCCCAGCAAAAACCGGTGGCTGCCGCATCATCAGATACGGCAGCCACCGGTACATCACATATACGCAGGTCTCCGAACACATGTACACAGCTACCGGATTCCTGCGGTTTACTTTCGCTGGGGACGGAAGGCGCACCTCGGCGGCTCAGCGAGCGCGAAACACAGCTTTTAGATGCTGCGGGTTACGTCATCAAACTCAAAACGGGTACCGCGCGGATACTCGGGATCCACACCATAACCCAGGTTTACGACGAGGAAGGGCTGCTGGTCGGTACCTTCAAAGAATTCAGCGGCGATACCATCGAAATCCGCGCCGGTCATGGGGCCCGCATCCAGGCCAAGAGCACGCACGGCGGTCAGGAAGTAGCCAGCCTGAAGTGCAGAGCTCAGCGCGCCCGCGGGAATACGTGCCTCTTCAGCCTCGTAGTAGGATTCAAAGGCAGCGGCCTGGGGTGCGAATTCCCCAAAGCGTTTCTGCCAGTTTTTATCGAAGGCCAGCACAGCGGTTACAGGAGCCTTGAGGGTCTTCTCCTTATTTCCGTCCATCATGTGCTTGACAAGGCGCTCGCGAGCTTCGGGGGTCTTCACCCAGGTAATGCGCAGGGGCTGGCTGTTGAAGGCAGTAGGTCCCAGGTAGGCGATCTCCTGGATCTTCTTTAGCTGTTCGTCGGTGACGGGCTGATCGGTGAATGCGCTCACAGTGCGAGGTTCGCGAAAGAGAGCGGTGATCTGGTCTTCGGTCAAGCGGGTCATACCTGTGTCCTTTCAGTGAAATAAATTACTTTACGTGTAAAATTTTATGATGTACGTAATGTACATATTCAATTATTATGGCCCCATCACACGGAAAAGTCTTGTATTCGCGCACAATTGCCCCTGTAATATGTGCCACGCTCAAAAAACTTTCAAGGAGAATCCGGGGCATATACGGGATAATAGGACCATGCCCGACGCTCTAGAACCTTTCTC
>BNJS01002848.1_pt1 | contig 71808 bp, 77 predicted proteins | sample 8540461 | NCBI WGS metagenome assembly BNJS01 (sample SAMD00202454, study PRJDB9452) | human saliva metagenome | isolation source: human saliva | place: Japan
ACACTATCAAAATAGCCTCGAGTCGAGGGTACTGCCACGTGGCATGAGGCGAATATATCTATGACTATGTAGTGTTTTACTCTACTGATAGCATACCAGACAGATAGCTCAATATATATCATAAGTTTCTTTTATGTGTATCTCCTCACAAATAAGAGATAATCGATCAATCCAATGGGCTAAATCCTTAGACGGAAATAATAGAAAAACTCCTGGAATAGGATATTCTTTACCTGTTAAGAAGAAAATCTTCTGCAACTTAAGTAGATTGTCAATTAAATCCTTTGCATATGTATTATCATCATTAAGCGAATTTAATATGAATGGTTTCTTAAGTAACGAACTCTCCTCCACCTTTCTTCCATATTTCTCTAGAAGCCTTCAGTTTATGCTCTGAAAGTACGATATCTTTGAACATCTTGCTGTAATTCCGTCATCAATAATTGTTCTCCACAAATACCAGGGATAGTTATTCTGCCAGAATGGAAGCTCTGACACTTTGGGCAAAAGCTCGACCACTCTTTTCCCAAAACTATATCAGATATTTTGTGCAGGACATCCACGGATAGTTCTACACTTCTCACAGGATCTACTTTATACGCGTCGGCACATAGAAGCATCAAAGCTTCTGTGTCCTTGAAATATGGAATTCTTCTACAGATACGCCTATAAATTGAAACTGAATTTATTCCCATATGTATACAATATGCTAACTTTTTGTGTTGACCAAACGAGTATGTGTTCCTGAATACCAGGATTCCTGCATCAAAATGTCCATCAAGATGCTCCGTCTAGTAATTAGAGGGATTATGACCCTTTGCTCAGCACCACCATTCTATTAGGGATATAAGCATGAACAACCTCACCCATACTAATAGGAACCCATACGGACCAGTCCTTACAGTACCAAAAGTGACGCTTTATCTTCCTGATGATAGCACTATATTCCTTCCTAAATTCAGGAAAGGCTTTCTCTCCAAAATAGGCAAGTCTCCCTGGCACATATAAACCATCATCTCTTGTCATTGGATAGTTATAGACGATAACAGGGCTATCTCTAAATTGAAGAGTCTTTTTTTCATTTTCCACTATAAGATCCTTATACTCAGACTTAGTTATGTAAATAGAGAAACCAGGATCCTCTAAAGTCCAAACTCCTTGCATAGTCCCTTCCATATTGGGGAGTAAATCTCTGTAGTATATAGATTCCCATTGAGATAGGAATATGGAGTGAACAATATGCTCTGCCTCTTTGTTGGCAATAAACTCAAAATACATCATAATTCATTGTTTTAGGATATAATGATTTCCCATACCTGCACTCCTCCTTTTGGAGGTCAGTATCATAATGGATGAATATGGGCAATCGACTTTTCTTCAAGCTCGTGCATATACAAAGTTGGGTAATCGCTCGCTAAGTACACTTGTGGCTTATATAAGTGTTGCTTAACCCACTGATAGCCTTCTTCTGTAAGAAGCATCACATAGTCGTAAACTATTTCATCAAAGAAGAAAATAGGTTTGCTTGGTTGTGACTTGCGTGGGCTTATATTGGGGAAGAAAAAGACATCGGCGTGTTCTGCATGTTTAACCCTATCCTTCTCGTGACGATTGAGCAATCGATTATCAAAGCGGTATACTCGCATCACGTAATAAGTTCGAGTACTCTCGTAGCGGATGGAATTGAACACTCTACATCTTGTCACCTCTGCCTGATTTTCTATATAAGGTTTGAGATAAGAGTAAAACAACTCAGAGATGACCCACATATTATAACCCCAGTAGAGATAATCAAAGACAGGCTCTTTCCTCTTTGTCTCAACGAATAGATACATCTCAGAGGGTAAAATAGGCTTGTTACTTATCAAATCCCTAAATGTAGCTGATATAGTCGCATCTCTATCTTTTTCTACATAGACATCAGATAGTGTGATGTGCATCCTATTAGGAATATCTCTTGGCACACGAACGAAAGGTGTATACAAAACAAACAACTGACTCATATTCATTTATCTCTATATCCTACTCTTTTAGGTTTATTGAGGGAGAGCTCTTGGTCAAGCTCCTTTCTCAATTCTTGTTGCAACTTAAGAACGTCAGCCCTAGCCACAGCCTGGGCACTAGACGCTATTTTAGGACTAGAACTCTTCAAGTGTCTTCTGTATCTTCTTACAATTATATGTATAAGTAATGGGATTTATGGGCTATGTTGTAATATTTAATAGATTCTCTTCTTTTCTCTAAAGCTCTCAGATCCCCATCAATGAAGTATGAACTACCTCGCAGAGTAAGAGCCTCTAAATTTCTGAGAGGTTCTAGAACCCTAGAACTCTCCAGGGGAACAGAATCACTTAGTATAAGCCATTCTAAATTGTGTAATTCAGAAATCAGCTGAATATTGTCAACTTTCTTTGAAGACATAATTCTAAGCCTCTTGAGACTATCCCTTAGGTACTGTATGCCCTCTAAATCGAATCCTCTCTTCATATGAGTAAAATCCAAGTTTTCGAGTGAACTATTTGCTTTCAAGAATGCAAGGCCTTGATTCAATATCGAACGACCAATTACTAATCTTGACAGCTTACTATAATTCCGAAAAACTTCAATCCTAAAATATTCATCTGTTCCATTGCCGACCCCTATTGAAGTTAAATTCGAGAGTCGGTCTAAGCCTTTTATTTGCCTTGAGTAGGAAAAATCCAAATGAGATAGATTTTGCAATAGGGATAAGTCGACAGGCGTTTTTTCGTTAGACGAAAACGAAAGTAGCTCTAAGTTTTCAAGAGAGGCTAATCCTTCGTAATGTTTCACTTGAGAGCATGATCCCATCTGAAGCCTTTTAACAAAGGGAATTTCTTGTAAAAAATCGATATTATCAAGATGAAACCCATCAGAATTAGGAATAAGCATTAGATTCTCGATTCTGTTTGTTTTGATATAATCTAGATCTTCACCTAAGCTTTGGGAACTTAGATAGAGATACTCTTCCTGATCAGATGTGGGTCTTTTAAGGCGATCTACGACACTCATAATTCAAATATACTTGCTCCCTGGGGAGTTCCTAACATTATAATTTCCAAGATTACTTTCTCCAGCTCCTCCAGAATCTCTTATACCTCGAGCTTCAGCTTTTAGTGCTTCAAAGCTATTTGAGTAATTTTGCTGGTTTTGAATTGAGAACACTCTATCGACATCTTCTATTCCCAGATGAAACTCCCTAAAAATATTAGTCCATTATAGAAGTCCAATTCATCAATGTCCTTCTTCTTTCGCTTAATTAGATCAGGAGTAACTGTGTCTTCGCTGGGACAAAGTCAAGAAAGTCATTAATACTATCACTTTCTTTGAGGTACTTCGCTATGAAAAAATCCTCGTCGAAGTCTTCAAGCCCCATTTCTTGGCAAAATGTTCTTAGCCCCTCTGTATCTCCATCGCCTTTCCCTATATCTAAATAGCTTTCAAAGGACTCTTCCATTGGGAAATACCCAATCCAAAACATCATCTTCATAACTATTACTTTTTGTTTTTATACCCAACTAGATGCTCTTCATGCATTGTCAGAATTATCCTTAGAGCGTCTTCTTTTGTTCCTGCGAGTTTCAGTTTTCTATCCGAAGCGAAGAGAGTGCTTTTAGAAAAGTATCAACCCATCTTGTAGCCTATTTGTACTTAGGCAATCGGGAGAGTACTTCTACGGGTGAATTTAAGCATTCCGTCTGCGCCATGTAGAGATTTAAGTCTTTGAATCTCTTCTATGAGCATCTCAGAAAAACTATTCCACTCTTTGAGTGGAGTAATGTCCCATCTTGGGCAATAAAACACCTTCTGCGATCCAGACCTCATATATAAAGTTCGAAGCATCATAGCTATATCCTCCAATGAAAAAGCAACTAGCATCTGCATTAGAAGGACGCTCGTAGACATTTGGAATTGACAAATCAAAAGGACCTTGAGCGCCAAGTTTCCTATTTATTTCTCCTTGGAGTCCGAGGAGACTAAGACAGCGATGGAATATATGCATCCCATTACTAACATGGGTGAGAAATGTTCTATATTGGTAAGGGATTTCTCTTCCAATATTTTGTTCCACCAATGCGAGCCGCTCTTCTGTAAGGGGTGCAAATGTATAGATATTATATGCCTCTGGAGCTAACTGAGGAATGTGTCCATATCTCGAAACCACCTCCTCTTCTACAGCCCCTAGGGCTTTTTGCTCTTTTATCAAAGCTTGTATGTGACTTATATACTCCATAGTTACTCTGTTATAAAATAGTCCTACTTACGAACTGCCCCTGCGTTGGGTGAAGGTAGTTACCTCCATGGGCATCTAAATGCGCTATAGCGTCTACAAATCTAATGTTGTCAGGGACATCGCCAATTCGGGATGAGTACTAAGACGATTAATGTGGTTCATCCGACATTTGGAAATTTGCCGCGAATCTCATGGCAGCCATAGCCGCATATAGTTTCTCTCCCCAAAAGCCTTCGCTTAACATCGAAATCATCGAAAGAAAAAGGAGAATGGCTTAGACCGAACTCCGGTCGATAAGCTAAAGGTGATGAAGAGAGTGGCCTTTGGTTTTAGGGATGAAAGGTGTTTTCATCTAAGCTGATACGCACTGCACCATTGCCGCATCACTCCCAATGTCGGATGAACCTGAAATCCTTTACTTTTGCTTCTTCATGTTGTACCAATCCACATTGCGGCGATAGGTTTGGAAGGCAGCAAACGTAGTGTCGTAGTTTTCGAAGAAATTCGAAGGCTGCATAGCATACCTTGGAGTTATCGTAGGCGATGAAATCCACATAGACGTGGAAGCGTCCCACGGCACGGCCGATGAAATCGACACAGTTGCCCTCGGCGTGGGTACGGATGTGGTTTTCGAGGGCGGTGCAGGCCTCATCGATAGCCGCCTCGCGCTCGGCTTCGGGCATTTCGTTCAGGCCGGGCACATCGAAGGCAAAGAAACCGCCCACGGAGCCGAAACGGTGGAAGATATCTTGGAGTTCCCGATTCGCCGCGCGCAAATTCGCCAACGAGGCGCGGCATCGAGGTGGTGCCGCTGATAATGTCTAAACGGAGATCTTCGGGCTCGATGTCGTCTCGTTCTTTGAAACGATAGTTCATCGTGCCCTGCAAGATGACGTCGATGTTCTCCCATCGGGGATCGTCGCCGTAGCGTTCGGCAAGCACCTCACGCAACTCGGAGAGTTTGATGGTCGTTTCGGCCGCCGGGGCTTCTTCCGGCGCGTTGATCTTCGAAAACGAACTCGGTGTTGACCAGTTCGCCCACGGCATTGTCCACCAGCACTTCTGCGCGCCACCAAGCGGGGCTTTGGCGGCGTGCAACAGGGGTGGTAGACTTCGACACTCACGCTCTCTCCACCTTCGTCTTCGGTGATGAGCACCTGCACTTCTTCGGCCGAAATCTTGCCTTCGCCGAAATCGATGCAGAGATCGGGGTGGGCGTTGCGTCCGATGGAGAATTTCCAGTGCGCACGCACCGATTCGGGCATGCGGCTCAGGAAATAGCGGAAAAGCAAGTAGAGCATCCACGTGCCATCGGCCGAAAGGATGATGTGATAGTTTTTTGCGCCGATCTCGAACGAAAGATCGGGGAAGGCGGTTCGCAGACAAGAGAAAGCCAGCTGTTGGATTTCTTCGCCGGGTGCGCCCTCATCGACGAGGCGACGCAATTCGGCTTCATGCTCGGCAAAGGCCGCCCAGGCTTTCTCGACGCGTTCGGCAAAATAGCCTTTGGCGTAGCGGGGGAAGGCTAGGAACTTGTAGCAATCGTCGAGCAACTTTTTCGTATCGTCGCGCAACGAATCGTAGGGATTGCCGTTGAGGGTGCGAAGGAAGTATTCGACGGCTTCGCCTTCGCGGTCGAGATGATAAAGTGCAAAACCCATGCGGTGGTTCCAGAGTTCGTCTTTCTCACTCTCTTCGTCGCGCATGCTCTCGAGCACACGAATGGCCGTTTCGTAGTGTTCGGGATTTTCCTCGTTGGAGGCTAAGTTGTTGTAGGATCGCGCCAACCAGCCCATGCGCTCGCGAGTGAGCGCGGATTGCGGGAGCGATTCGAGCAACTCGATGATTTTGGCCGGCTCGTTGTTTTCATGCCATTCGGCCACTTGCTTATCGATGTTTTGTACCATTGTTTTTGAAGTTTGAATACAGTTCTGTTCTATAAATGATTTGGCAAATATACGAATAAACTTCAAACACCGATAAGAAAGTGGATCTTTCTCATGGGCATCATTCACTCAGCGGCGCAAAAGAAAACACAAGGAGAAGAGATAAAAATAAGGTGCGCCTTTGTGTGATTGTTGAGATTTGTTACCTTTGTATGCGAGAAGCGGCAAGCGCCTTGAGCGGAACAGCGCTTTTCTCGGTTTCGAGAAAGGAAAGTTCCCTACACCTATTATATAAAGTGTTCGCTCCGCTTCCGCCATCCTCAGTGTGCATCACACCATTCTCTTGACTTATGCAGCAAAACGACAGCATTGTTATTATTCCTACCTATAACGAGAAGGAAAATATTGAAGCCATCATTCGCGCGGTGACAGGTTTGCAAGAACACGCATTCGACATTTTGATCATCGACGACGGCAGTCCCCGACGGCACAGCCGACATCGTGAAAGGATTGATGGCCGAAGAGTTCAAAGACCGCGTTTTCCTCGTGGAACGCCAAGGCAAACTCGGTTTGGGTACGGCCTACATCGCGGGCTTCAAATGGGCGCTCGAACACCACTATGAATATGTGTTCGAGATGGACGCCGATTTCAGTCACGACCCGAAAGACCTGCCGCGCCTCTACAAGGCTTGCGCCGAAGAAGGCTACGACGTGGCGATCGGCAGCCGCTATGTGTCGGGCGTCAATGTGGTGAACTGGCCGATGGGACGCGTGCTGATGAGCTATTTCGCCTCGAAATATGTGCGTTGCGTCACCGGCTTTCCCCATCAACGACACGACGGCGGGTTTCAAATGCTACCGCCGCCGCGTGCTCGAGACCATCGATCTCGACGCCATTCGCTTCAAAGGCTATGCGTTCCAAATCGAGATGAAGTTCACGGCTTACAAACTCGGTTTCCGCATCAAAGAAGTGCCGGTGGTCTTTGTCAACCGCCAACTGGGCACCAGTAAAATGAGCGGTGGCATCTTTGGCGAAGCCCTTTTCGGCGTGATTCGCCTGCGCTGGGCTGCGCTCACCGGGAAAATCAAGCCCCGCACCGCCTAACCTTTCGCGCCGCGTGCGCACAACCGCCGAATGCTCAGGATTTATGCATAGAAGAACGCTCATTAAAAACGCCATCCTCGTCAACGAAGGCAGCAGTCAAGTCGGAAGTGTCGTCATTGAAGACGATCGCATCGAGGAAATACTCATCGGTCGCGATGTCGACCCGGTATTGCCCACCGATTCGGTGATCGACGCCGACGGTTGTTACCTTCTGCCGGGAGTCATCGATGAACACGTGCATTTCCGCGATCCGGGATTGACCCACAAAGCGGATTTCGACAGCGAAAGCCGTGCTGCCGCTGCGGGCGGTGTGACCACCGTGCTCGACATGCCCAACACCATCCCCGCCACCGTAACGACCGAAGCTCTGCAAGAGAAAATCGCACGAGCCCAAAACTTGTGTCATGTGAATTTCGGTTTCTTTATCGGCGCAACGGCCGACAACGCCCAACGCTTGCGCCAAATCAACCCGCGATTGGTGGCCGGTGTGAAACTGTTCATGGGCAGCAGCACCGGTTCGCTCCATGTGGCCGACCCTCAAGCGCTCTTCACGGTGTTCGAACAAAGTCGACTGCCGATCATGGTGCACTGCGAAGACACGCCGATGATCGTGGAGGCGATGAAAGCGCACCAAGCGCGCTACGGTGCGGATCCGCATGTGCGACATCACGCCAAAATTCGTTCGGCCGAAGCCTGCCTGAAGAGCACAAAATACGCCATCGAATTGGCCAAAGCCACCCAAGCGCGCCTGCATGTGGCGCACCTCACGACGGCTTGCGAACTCGAACTCTTCACTCCCAACGATCCGCTCATCACGGCCGAAGCCTGTTTGCCGCATCTGCTCTTCACCGAGGCCGACTACGAACGACTCGGCACACGCATCAAGTGCAACCCTTCGATCAAGACGGCGGCCGACCGCGATGCCTTGCGCGCCGCGCTCACCGACGGACGCATTCGCTGCATCGGCACCGACCACGCGCCGCACACAATCGCCGACAAGGAAGGCGGCGCCGCTCGCGCCGCCAGCGGTATGCCGATGGTGCAGTTCTCGCTCGTTTCGATGTTAGGACTGGTCGACGAAGGGTCTTGAGCATTGAACGTACGGTCGAACTCATGTCGCACAATCCGGCACGCACTTTCGGCATCGAAAAATCGTGGTTTCCTCCGCGAAGGCTACATGGCCGACCTCGTGCTCGTGAAGCCCCACAGTCCGTGGACGCTCACCCCAAACCAAATTTTCTCAAAGTGTAATTGGAGTCCGCTCGAAGGGAAGACCTTCAACTGGCGGGTGATGCGCACCTTTGTCAACGGCGCACTGGTCTACAACAAGGGGAGCATCACCAATGAGAACTACTGCGGCCGCCCCGTCACGTACATGCCTCGCCGCTACGGCCGTAACTAAACGACCGACTGACCGATCGCCACTTTTTTGCAACCGACGCGCTGTTCGCCTTTACCCTGACTCGTCATGCAATTCCTCTATCGCTTCTATCAACTCTTCTTCTATTTTCCGATATTCATCCTCCTCACGATTCTCACCGCGCTGGTGACGGCCTTAGGTTGCACCGTGGGGCTGTCGCGCTGGTTTGCTTTCACACCCAGCCGAATATGGGGATGGCTCACAATTCGTTTGCTCTTCCTCCCGGTCAAAGTCGAAGGGCGCGAACACCTGCAACGCCATCAGAGCTACGTCTTTGTGGCCAATCACCAAGGGGCGTTCGACATTTTTCTCCTCTCGGGCTTCCTCGGCCGTGAGTTCAAATGGATGATGAAAGCCTCGTTGCGTAAACTCCCCTTCGTAGGTTATGCCTGCGAAAAAGCCGGTTTCATATTCGTAGACAAGTCGAGTCGTCGCGCCATTGCCGAAACGATGGCAGCCGCGCGCCAACGCTTGGTCGGCGGCACTTCGCTCGCCGTCTTCCCCGAAGGCGCTCGCTCCTTCACCGGCCACATGGGACTGTTCCGCCGTGGCGCGTTCCAACTGGCTGACGAACTACAACTTCCGGTCGTGCCGATTACGATCGACGGTAGTTTTGACATCATGCCGCGTATGCGCGATTTTCATTTCGCACACTATGCTCCGCTGCGGCTGACCATCCATGCGCCGATCCATCCCACCACACAAGGATCGGAGAACGTCAAACGATTGCTGGAAGAAAGTTACCAAACCATCATGGACGGACTGCCCGAAGCACGTCGCGGCTATGTAAAAAATGACGATCAATGAGTGCTCCTTTTGCATCGTCTTCCTCTCCCCTATTGCGTCTCCTGCTGCCCCTCGCCGCAGGAATCGCAGTGGGGGATTTCTTTTATCCCCACCTCACACTACCCTCCCTCTTCTTTTTCTTGGGTACGCTCGCCGTCGGCCTGTTCACAGCCTCCTCCCTTTTTCTTCGACGCCTTTCCTCCCCGATTTTACAAGCGATCGGACTCTATCTCACCGCCTTTCTCCTCGGACTCACCCTCCTGCATCACGACCGTTCTCGCCTTTCATCGCTCAACGAACGACAAGCGCAGGTGCATCACGCGGTGGTAACCGATGCGCCACGACTTTATCCCGGACAGTGGCGCGTGAAATGCCGACTCATTGCACCCGATCCGCAGGCCGGCCGCCTCATCGACCTCTCGTTGACCGATACGACGCAAAAACTCGCGCCGCTCGCTCCACCGCACACGGCTCTTCACGTCGGCACCCGCCTTTTGCTGCACACCCGCATCACTTCGCCGAGTACGGCACGCAATCCCGGCGAACCCGATCGTGCGGCTGCTCTACGACGACAAGACATCAGTGGAAGCGCCCACTGCTATGCCGGCGATTGGCAACGCTCGCAGCTCCCCGTCGCGCTCACGCTGCGCGAACGTCTCCTCATTGTTCGCGCGCATCTCATCTCTCAATACCGAGCGCACCTCGATCGACACACCGCCTCCTGCTTGCGGCCATGACGCTCGGCGATCGCACCGATATCGACGCTTCCACACGCCAACTCTTCAGTCAAAGCGGCGCCGGCCACCTCCTGGCGCTCTCCGGTCTGCATCTTGCCATCCTTTACTCCCTCTACACGCTCGTGGTCGTCGTCCCCGCTCGCCGCGCCGGCCGAAAATGGTACGTCCTCTCCACCCTTCTCTCCCTCGTTGGCATTTGGCTCTTCGCCCTTGTGACAGGTCTACCCATCTCGCTCATCCGTGCCGCACTCATGTTCAGCATCTCCGCCGTTCTCGCCCTCTTTTCGCGCAACGGGCACGGTCTCCACAGCCTGCAACTCACGCTGCTCTTCCTTCTCCTCCTCTTTCCCCAATGGCTTTTCGATCTCGGGTTTCAACTCTCGTGCCTTGCCGTCGCCGGCATCCTCCTCATCGCACCACTCCTCCCCTTGCCGTCAGCGCTTGAAATCCTCACTCCGCGCGGTGCCGGACTTGCGCAACGCCCACCCGACTCTCGCGGCATGCGCCTGCTCAAACAGGGGCTTCAAGCCGTTTGGAATCTCCTCGTCGTCTCCTTTTCCGCACAACTTGCCACGGCTCCCCTCGTCGCCTACACCTTTGCGCGCTTTCCGTGGGCAGGTTTGCTCTCCTCCCTCTTCGTCATCCCCCTCGCCTACCTCCTTCTCGGGGGAAGCCTCCTCTTTCTGCTCCTCATTCCCCTCCGTGCTCTTCTCGCCGCCTTCCTCACGGGCACACTCTCCCTGCTCGAACAGATTCTTGCCTATTTTTCGCAAGGATTCTTCGCCCCGTTCTCCCTTCATCCCTCCTTGCTCACCACCGCCGCCGCTTATCTACTACTCGGCTCTGCACTCTATAGGGTCTACCACCGCGAGCAACTCACACCGGCACGGCGCCTCACTCTCCTCTTCCTTCCCCTCCTTTTTCTCGGTCTCTCTGTGCTCGCCGACGACTATCGACAGCGGCAACACGCCGACCGACTCCTCATCTACCACACCTATCCTTGCACCGCAGTCCACCTATTTTGTCGCGACGGCCGCTCCTACGTGCTCTGCACCGATACCCTCCGCGCCCATACCGCGCTGCGCACCACAGCCCTCCACCGTTGGGAAACTTACGACACATCTCCCATCTTTCTTCCCCTCGCGCCGCTGCGCCATATCGAAGGTTGCCATACCCTCACACAGCGCACCGCACTTTCGGCCTTCGCTCCCGGCGTTCTGCTCTATTGCGGCGCGCGCATCGCCGTTGTCGACCATCCACTTTCCTATGCATTCCCGGAAAAGCCCCTCCGCGTCGACTACCTCCTCGTCACGCACGAAGTGCACCGTCCTCTCTCCCACCTGCTGCGTTTCTATCATCCGCACACCCTCGTACTCTCGGCCGATCTCAGCCCCTACTATCGCGAACAATTCACACGCGAAGCCCGTCGTCATCGACTCGAAATCTACGATATCGCCGACAAAGGCTATTTCGAGTTGAAAGGCTACTTATAAATTACTCACAATCTCTCAAGATGTGCAGAAATGCACAATTCTTCCACCCACTTCACTACAAAATCGCCATCTCTACCTGACAATCTTTCAGAATAAGCGAAAAAACGCCCCATTCTTCGCACAGTTTTCTTGTTTGTGTGCATAGTCGTCGTAACTTTGCGCTCGCAATCCAAACCAACCACAACATTTTTCCACTACACATGAAGAAAATTGTCTTGTCGGCCGTGCTGTTCGGCAGCACCCTGAGCATGATGGCCGGTGGCTATCTCACCAACACCAACCAAAGCGTCACCTTCCTGCGCAATCCCGCTCAGGACGCCAATATCACGCTGAACGGCGTCTACTCCAACCCCGCCGGTGTCAACTTCCTCCAGCCGGGCTTCCACTTCGGCGTGAACCTCCAGTCCGCCTATCAGACTCGCGAGATTCAATCCGCCTTCCATGCCTTCAAATACGGCATCGACAACAATTCTTCAAGCGACAAGCTCTTCAAGGCCGAAGCCAAAGCGCCCGTCATTCCCTCGCTCCAAGCCGCTTGGGTCAACGGTCCCCTCAGCCTTCAGCTCAACCTCGCTCTCGTCGGCGGTGGGGGTAAAGCCACCTATGAGCACGGTCTCGGCAGCTTCGAAAGCAAAGTCGCCCTCCTCGGCGCCCTCGGCAACGCCAATCGCGCCCTCGGTTTCGACCGCTACGACGTCGACGCCTATATGCACGGCCGCCAATACTTCTACGGCCTCACCCTCGGTGCCGGTTACCGCATCGGCGAACACTTCTCCGTCTATGGTGGTGTGCGCGGCGTACTCTCTTCCGCTCACTATGACGGTTATCTCCGCAACATCCAGGTAAACGGTGGCGATCGCGGCGGCAACAAAATGGTAGCCGCCCCCGAATACTTCGGCAAATTGAGCGCCGACAGCAAGGGACTCGCCGAAGCCAACGGTCGTCTCGCTCTCGTCGCACAACAGAACGCGCAGACCGCTGCCGCCGAAGCCCAAGCCGCCAGCGAAGCCGGCAACATCGCTTTGGCACAAACCAAGAGTTTGGAAGCCAAAGAACAAGGCAAACTCGCACAAGGCTATGCCGAAAGCCTCAACAACTACCGCAAGCTCGCCTACACCACGGTGCTCTCGCCCAAGCCACGCAAGACGTGAGCATCGACGTGCACCAGCGCGCAGTCGGCCTCGCCCCCATCTTCGGCGCGCACTTCCACAGCCGCTATGTCGACGTAGCCGCCAAATATGAATTCCGCACCCGCATCGCCTTCGCCAACGAGTCGAAGAACAGCGCCACCACCGCAGCCGCCGGCGATCAATTTGCCGCCTTCGCCGACAAGACCGAAGTGCGCAGCGACATCCCCGCCCTCCTCACCGTCGGTCTTCGCGTTCGTCCCGTCGAAAGTCTCCGTCTCAACCTCGGCTACCACTACTATTTCGACAAACAGGCCAAGTCCGGTGTCAAGAACGCCTACAAGAACGACCTCCTCGATCGTGGCACGCAAGAGTTCCTCGCCGGTGCCGAATACGACCTCACTCGTCAGTGGGAAATCAGTGCCGGTATGCAGCGCACCCTCTATCCCAACAACGACCGCATGATGAACGACGTTTCCTTCAACGTCAACTCCTACAGCGTCGGTGTCGGTGTCGGCTTCCGTCTCAACGACCACATCAAGCTCAACGCGGCCTACTTCCGCACCTTCTACGAGAACTACCTCAAAGAACTCCGCCGACTACCACCAGACCCTCGCCACCGCCACCAAGATTGCTGCCGTCGGCAATGGGCTGCTCGCCACGCAGGATCCCAACGAGCAAGCTACCATCCTCCAAAAATCGGCTCAAGAAGTGGGCACTTTGGTACAAAATGCCCGCCTCAATCCCCAAAGGTGCCGATCTCTTCACCCGCACCAACCAAGTCTTCGGCATCAGCGCCGAATTCCGATTCTGATTCCTATCGTTTCTTCATACTCCGGTTCCCCGATCGTCTCGCACGGTCGGGGAACTTTGTTAAAAAACAAGCCTCGCATTGTCGCATTCAAACAAAGGATTAAATTTGCGACAAACAATATCAATATAACAACATTGCAAACAATCCTATTCTTTTCCTTCTCCGTTTGCCCTTTGTCGTAAGCTGCACAGAGCAAAATGATGAACCGACACATCAGGCTAAGCAACCTGAAGTTCATTACAATTCTCCAACTCGCACTCCCCAGGAAGCGCAAAACGAAGTAGCCAACGTCCTCACCGCTATGGACAAGAAGACGCGCAAAGCAAGACCCCTGCCATTGCCAAAGTAGAAACCTAAGTAAAGTCTTCAACACCAATAATCCTACAAACCTCCCCGGCACAATCTCCAATACTCCATTATTTACACCACCAAATAATGAAATCCATCCAAATTCTCTTCCTTCTTCTCTTAGGTCTACAACTCCTCTCGTGCGAAGAGGAATTATACACTCGTGATGAAACGGTCCAATGGACAAACGTACCTAAGCGTAAATTCTCACACGAGACCATCCGAGTGAATCTACCGGCTCAAGGAGACACGCTCGAATACATCGGTAATAAATATGATCTTTGGCTCGATCGCTACAAGAACTACGGATTAGACACACTCATTAAAAACTACAACATTAGGCAAGATACCATTTCAGGTGATACAGCCGTCTACAAGCATATCATGGTTGTACTGCAGAAAATCGAAGCACAGAAGGCTACAAAACTAAAAATCATGGCGCGCCCAAACACCACGGGCCAAAAGATTAGCTTCAAAGTCAATGTCAGCATCTTCCCCATGTTCCTCGATCCCTTCCTCATCACACAAGAACCGATGACCTCCACCGAAGGAAAACAATAGATCGGGCAACAACATGAGACAAGCCTCTTCCGCGCGTTCCCCCTTTCGGGAGCGCGTGCTTTTTTGTCTCACTCTCAACCCAATGCCGAGCAAATGAAAAGAAATTCGTATTTTTGCACGGAATAGTCCCCTATAAGTAACTCAGAATCCATCGATATACATGTTCGACAATCTTAGCGAAAGACTTGAACGCTCGTTCAAAATACTGAAAGGTGAAGGCAAGATCACCGAGATCAACGTAGCCGAAACCCTCAAAGACGTGCGCCGCGCCCTGCTCGACGCCGACGTGAACTACAAAGGTGGCCAAAACCTTCACCGACACCGTGAAGCAAAAGGCCCTCGGCCAGAATGTGCTCACCGCCGTGAAGCCCTCGCAGCTCATGGTCAAGATCGTTCACGACGAACTCGCCACCCTCATGGGCAGCGAGAGCGTGGACCTCAAACTCGAGCACCGCCCCTCCGTCATCCTCATGGCCGGTCTCAACGGTGCCGGTAAGACCACCCTCGCCGGTAAACTTGCCCTCTTCCTCAAAACGAAGAAAAACCGCCGTCCGCTCCTCGCCGCCTGCGACACCTATCGTCCCGCCGCCATCGAGCAGCTCCGCGTCCTCGCCGAGCAAATCGAAGTGCCCATCTTCATGAATCTCGAAGAGAAAGATCCCGTCAAGATTGCCCTCGCCGCCATTCAGGAAGCCAAGGCCAAGAGCTACGACACGGTGATTGTCGACACCGCCGGCCGCCTCGCCATCGACGAAGCCCTCATGAACGAGATCGCCGCCGTGAAGGCCGCCACCTCGCCCGACGAAACCCTCTTCGTGGTCGACGCCATGACCGGTCAAGACGCGGTGAACACCGCCAAGGAGTTCAACTCCCGCCTCGACTTCGACGGCGTGGTGCTCACCAAGCTCGACGGTGACACCCGCGGCGGTGCCGCCCTCTCCATCCGCGCCGTGGTGGACAAACCCATCAAGTTTGTCGGCACCGGCGAAAAGATGGAAGCCCTCGACGTCTTCCACCCCGACCGCATGGCCGATCGTATCCTCGGCATGGGCGACATCGTCTCGCTCGTCGAACGCGCACAGGAACAATACGACGAAGCCGAAGCCCGCAAACTCCAACGCAAGATCCAAAAAGAACCAGTTCGACTTCAACGACTTCCTGGCACAGTTGCAGCAAATCAAAAAGATGGGCAACATCAAGGATCTCGCCGCCATGATTCCCGGTGTGGGCAAGGCCATCAAAGACGTCGATGTCGACGACAGCGCCCTGCTCGGTGTCGAAGCCATCATCCTCTCCATGACCCCCTACGAGCGTCGGCACCCCGAGGTGCTCAACGCCAGCCGCAAGACGCGCATCGCCAAGGGATCGGGCAAGACGGTGCAAGACGTCAATCGCCTGCTCAAACAGTTTGACCAAACGCGCAAAATGATGAAGATGGTGAGCGGCAACGGTCTTCGCCAAATGATGAGCCGCATGCCCGGCATGCCGGGAATGCCCAAAGCATGACGCCGCACCACACCCCGCTGCTCATCGATGGCAACGCTGTGGCCGCGCAGATCAAAGCCGACATCGCCCTCACCGTGCGCCGCCACGTGGCCGAGGGGCATCGGCCGCCCTGTCTCGCCACCCTTTTGGTGGGACACGACGGCGGGAGCGAACTCTATGTGCGCAACAAGATTCGCGCCTGCCGAAGCTGTGGCATCACCTCGATCGAGCTTCAGTTTGACGCCGATATCACCGAAGGCGAATTGCTCCGCGAAATCGAACGCCTCAACGCCGACGAAAGCGTCGACGGCTTCATCGTGCAACTCCCCCTTCCCTCGCACATCGACGAGCACCGCGTGGTCGAAGCCATCGACCCGCGCAAGGATGTCGACGGCTTTCACCCCATGAACGTGGGGCGCATGGCGCTCGGCCTGCCCGCCTTCGTGAGCGCCACGCCCGCTGGGCATCCTCACTCTCCTGCGCCACTACAGCATCCCCACAGCCGGCAAAAAGTGTGTCGTGATGGGGCGCAGCAACATCGTGGGGAAACCCACCGCGCAACTCATGCTGCAAAAAGAGGGCGCCGACTGCACTGTGACCTGCGTGCACAGCCGCACCGCCGATCTCGCCGCCGAATGCCGCACCGCCGACATCCTCATTGTCGCCCTCGGCAGCCCCGGTTTTGTCACGCCCGACATGGTCAAACCCGGCGCCACGGTGATCGATGTGGGCACCACCCGCGTGCCCGATGCGTCGCGCCCCTCGGGCTTCCGCGTGGTGGGCGATGTCGATTTCGATGCCGTCGCCCCCATTGCCGGCGCCATCACACCCGTTCCCGGCGGGGTGGGTCCCATGACAGTTTGCTCGCTGCTGCAAAACACGCTCGCCGCCGCGCTCCACACCTACTACCCTTGATCGGCCGCGCACCGCACCGCCGCCCCCCCGCGCTCGCGCCGCACACCGGCCTCAAAAGCGCGACCGATGGCCACCGGCAGACAATGCCTCCGCGCCAAGGCACACAATCTCCCACGCGGGCACAACGGCAGACAGCAAAAATGCTACGATATTTTCGTGTTTTTCGGCTTCAAAGGTAAGCATTCTCATTCACCCTCGCAACAAGTTTCACAAAATATTTTCGCGATTCGAGTTGCGAGGGTGATTCTTTCGAAAAAACAAGTCTACTTTTCTCCAACACCTCCCCACTTTCCGCAAAAACATCCCTTCCTTTTTTTCCAACTCGCCACTCACCGCCCACGCCCCCACTCGCCGCCGATTTCCTCTCTCGAAAGTGCGCCCACCCCTCGCACGCACGTACGCGTACACGCCCACATCACCGAGTTTCGCACTTTTTGCCTTCACCCTTCACCCCTCCTTACAAGACCCTATCTACCAACAACTTACAATCCACAAAAGAGGGTGAACATAAGGCCAAAAAAGCCTTCACACCATCTGCACCAAACGACAAGCCATGTGTCGGCTCATGACAGAGGGTGAACACAGGGTGAAGGAAAATAAGGGTGAAGCCTTCACACCTAATATGCTATTTTTCAACGAAATACAGCCCAAAGGTGAAGAGGTGAACACAAAAACGTGAAAACACTGGACGCGCGCATGACGCGCGCACGCGAGCCTGGCGTTTTGTACATGGATTTTCGGCTCACCTCCCCCTTTTCCGAAATCCCTTTCTCCAACTCCTTCCGACTTCCCTTCCTTTCGTTTTTCGCCTGAGCGCAGACGCAGAAAAAATGTCCCCTCTTCAAAAAGAGCGAGCACGAAGTTGCGTTTCCAAGAAAGATGGCGTAATTTCGCTCTCACAACTTATCACTCCCCCTCCCAATCTATGGAAAAAGTCATCCTCCTCACCGGTGCGAGCAGCGGCATCGGCTACGCAACGGCCGAACTGTTGGCACGACAAGGGCACAAAGTTTACGGCGCGGCGCGCCGGGTCGAACAGATCGAGCCTTTGGCCGCTGTCGGCGTGAAAGCCTTGCGGCTGGATGTGACCTCAAACGAAAGCATCGAGGCCGCTGTGGCCGAAATCATCCGCGCCGAAGGGCGCATCGACGTGCTGGTGAACAATGCCGGCTACGGTTCGTACGGCGCGGTGGAAGATGTGCCCATCGACGAAGCGCGCCGGCAGTTTGAAGTCAACCTCTTCGGGTTGGCGCGCTTGGTGCAGTGCGTCCTGCCCCACATGCGCCGCCGGCAAAGCGGCACAATCGTGAACGTGGCTTCGATGGGTGGGCATTTCACAGTCTGTTTCGGCGCGTGGTATCACGCCACAAAATATGCGCTCGAAGCCTTCAGCGACGCGCTGCGCATGGAGACGCGCCCTTCGGCATCCGAGTGGCCATCATCGAGCCCGGGCGCGATCAAAACGCCGTGGGGCGACATCGCGGCCGACCACCTCGAAGAGAGTGCCCGCGGCGGGGCTTACGCCACGCAGGCCGGTGCGGCGGCCGCTGCACTGCGCCGCCTCTATCACGGCGCGAGACTGAGCGACCCCGCGGTGGTGGCCAAGGCCATCGGCCGCGCGGTGAACGCCCGACGACCGAAGGCGCGCTACCGCGTGGGCTTCGGCGCCAAACCGCTCGTGCTGCTCCACACCCTTTTGCCCACGCGGTGGTTTGACTACTTCATGACCCATGCCTTCCGCTGATTCCCGACGCAACACGTGCAATAAAAGCTGTTGCTGCCCGGTAAACTTCAAAACGGCACAAAATCCAGCCTGAGGTCAATTAAAAGGCATTATGAGAAACTCACGATCAGACTGTGTGGCTCTTGTAAGCAATTAAACAGGACGTTAGCTTATGGTGCAAAAGTAGACACTCCGGGAACAAGAAAAAGGACAGCAATTAGACTAAGGTGGATTGGTGGAACTCTTGGTTAAGGGTTGGGGATTAATTTCAAAGATGCGACAAAATGAAGAAGAACGTCTCATTACAATTATGCGTTTGGATTTTCTCACTATATTGTTTTCCCAATGTACAAAGGTTGATTTAGAGGAAGGAGTAAGCAAAAGAATGATTCTTCAGCATAATTACCTTGCAATCACCACAAAAGATGATCTTCCCGGAGAAGTGGAAGTACAATACAGTATATTGGGGAATAGTGGTCAAAACGAAGTCAAAACAGAGCGGCTTTCTACTCCTTGCGTGATTGGCGGAGAGAACGTCTTGGTCGCCTATGACAGTATTGTTGGTAGATCTTCAGGGAAAAGAGTTTTTAGTCAGCTTACCCTGAAAAGAGACTATCAAGAAAACGGAGCAGATTTTCTTTCAATCAAGAACTTGTCTTCGACCGTCCTTGAGTATGCCGTAATCGGTAACCAGCCTCTTGTTTTTCATACCCCGGCGGAATTAAAAGAATACCACGATTTCACTGATTTAGAAAAGATAAACAACACCAAGGTGGCAAAAGAAAGCCCAACCCCTATCCACTTTGAAGGTATTCCTATTTTATATCTCCTATATCCTCAACTTTCTAAAGTCAACCGGTACTATATTTTACTCAGTATTGGGCATTGTGTGAATGGAAAGCTTACAACCTCAGAAAGTACCTACGCAAAGCGTATTGACATGAAATCAACAAAGCATACTATTCGAGAAATAATGAATTTCTACAAAGAGGAATATAGCCACGGCAACACTCTATTTGCAGACTACAATGATTACGATTCCAAATGTCAAAGATATAAAGGTTTGGCTCGTTTAGACATGAAACTCTACGGAGAAATACAACCGGAGTCTTTATTAAAAAACGCTGGACAGATATGGTTTATCAACACAACTTCGGGAATGAGGGGCATCGACACCTTCAAGCTCTTTCAATACCGATAATGATATACGAATCTCACACTATACCGTCTTTATTGGCGCGATGATTGGGGTGCGCTGAAACGATCAGAGCACTCTGTCTGCAACGTCTCAACTTTCTACCGGACAACCATAAAAATGGCGTCCCCAGGCTCTGTCAGAGCATGGGGACGCTATTTGATTTCAAGCAATGAGCTGTAAAAAACTCACGGCTTCGCGCCTTTATTTCGCCTTGCGACGGAAATAGGGCGTGGCCAGTTGGTGTTGCAAGATGAGATCCAATTCCTTGGCGACTTGCGGGCGGTGTTCGATCACGTTTTTCGTCTCGCCCTTGCGCCCACTCATTTCATAGAGCTGCGGTTGGCTCGAAAAACCGGTTTCGATTTTTCGGTCCCCCAAGGCACCCTATCAGGGGCCTTTCATGGCGGGAATGTATTTCCAGCGCGGGGTGCGCAAACTCACTTCGCGATTGTAGGACATCGAGAGGAGGTAGTCGCGCGATCGGTCGGTGCGTCCCAACCAAGTGTTGCTGAAATCGCGACTGTCGCAGGCCAGCGTGTCGTGGAGCGCCACTCCGGCGATGGGACGCCAGCGAGCGCACGCCGTCAATGAGCGAAACGAGGGCTTTGCTCTCTCGGCCGCGGGGCACGCCGCCGGCCGGCCAGCTCACGATGAAGGGCACGGCGCTGCCGGCCTCGAAGGCGCTGTATTTGCCGCCACGCCAGGGTCCGCCGGGACGATGCGTGCCGGCGAGTTCCTCGGCTTGGTCGGCATAGCCGTCGTCGAGCACGGGGCCGTTGTCGGAGGTGAGGATCACGAGGGTGTTGTCGGCAATACCCAACTCACGCAAGTGGTCGAGCACGCGTCCCACCGTCCAATCGAGTTGCAAGATGGCTTCGCCGCGCAGCCCCATGGGACTCTTGCCACGGAAACGCTCGTGCGGCCAGCGCGGCACGTGCACGTCGTTGGTGCAGAGATACATGAAGAAGGGGCGCTTCGCGCCGTCGGCGGTCGGGGCTTGCGAGGCGTCGATCCAGTTCAAGGCATAAGACACAATGGAGTCGGCAATGTTCTCGTCTTTCCAAAGGGCATTGCCGCCACCCTTTCATATAGCCGATGCGCGAAATGCCGTTGACGATGCTCATGTCGTGGCCATGGGAGGGACGCAGGCGGAGCAACTCGGGATGGGTCTTGCCGGTGGGCTCGCCGGCGAAGTTGCCGCGATAGCTCACTTCGATGGGTGCCGAGGGATCGTAGTTGCGCACACGGCCGTTTTTCGATGTAGACACAGGGCACGCGGTCGGCCGTGGCCGCCATGATGCAACTATACTCAAAGCCGAGTGCGGCGGGGGTGAGGTCGATCTGTCCGTTCCAATCTTGCTGCGCCGTGCGACTCCCCAAGCCGAGGTGCCACTTGCCGATGGCGGCGGTGGCGTAGCCGGCTTCTTTGAACATCTCGGCCAGCGTGAACTGCTCGGGGCGAATGACCATGGCGGCATTGCCGGCCGCCACATCCGTGCCGGGACGGCGGAAGGGATATTCGCCGGTGAGGAATCCATAGCGCGAGGGCGTGGAGGTGGAGGCGCAGGCGTGGGCATCGGTGAAGCGCGTTCCGTTGGCGGCGAGGCGGTCGATGTTGGGTGTTTTCACCCGGTTGGCACCGTAGCAGGAGAAGTCGCCGTAGCCCACATCGTCGGTCATGATGACCAGCACGTTGGGGCGCGCACCGGACGTGGGGAGCGCGCGCACGCCGTCGCGTGCCGCCATGCCGGCGGGGAGCAATGCGAGCGCAAAAAGCGGGAGAGTCGTTTTGTTCATGGAATGAATTAGCGTCAAACAGGAAAAAAGAAAGGAGCGGGCGGCGAAGCGCGGCGCGACTATTTGGCTTTGCGGAAGGAGCCGATGCGCTGTTCGTCGCTCATGCGACAGATGAGCAGGGCGTCGTCCTTTTCGACCACGATGCAGTTGTCGAGGCCTTGCACCACCACGCGGCGGCCGGAACCGACGTGCACAATGCTGTCGCGGGTGTCGCAGAGCGTGACGCCTTCGCCCACCACGGCATTGCCGTAGCTGTCGTGCGGCAGTTCGGCGTGAAGCGACGACCAGGTGCCGAGATCGCTCCAACCGAAAGAGGAGGGACGCACATAGACATCGTCGGCTTTTTCCATGATGGCGTAGTCGACGGAGATGTTTTTCGCAGGCGGGGAAGTGCTCTGCAATGGCGGCGCGCTCTTCGGGGGTGTCGTAGACGGGCAGCAGTTGCTCAAAAATGCGCGAGATGCCGGGCGCGTAGACACGGAAGGCGTTGACGATGGTGGAAACGCTCCACACAAAAATGCCGGAGTTCCAAAAATAGCCCGTCTGTTCCAGGTAACGCTGCGCGGTGGCGAGATCGGGCTTTTCGCGGAAGCCGTCGACGGCATAGATATTGCGCTTGCGCGAGGAAGAATAGCTGAGGTCGGCCTTGATGTAGCCATAGCCGGTGGAGGGGTGCTCGGGGTGAATGCCGAGGGTGACGATGGCGTCGGTTTCGGCGGCGAACTCAATGCACTCACCGATGCTCTGCGCGAAAGCGGCAGTGTCGCGCACATTGTGATCGGCGGGCGAAACAACGAGCGTGGCACGGGGATCGCGCTTTTTGATGCGCCATGCGGCGTAGCAGATGCAGGGGGCGGTGCCGCGCATGCAGGGTTCGAGCAGCACGTTGTCGCGCGGCACGTCGGGGAGCTGTTCGGCGACGATTTCGGCATAGCGCTCGGAGGTGACCACCCAAATGTTTTCGGGCGGAACAATGCCGTTGAAACGGTCGACGGTGAGTTGCAACATCGTGCGACCGCAACCGAGAATATCGAGGAATTGTTTCGGGCGAGCTTCGCTGCTCATGGGCCAGAATCGACTGCCGATGCCGCCGGCCATAATGACAAGATGGGTGTGAGAAGCCATGGTGGAAAGAGGGATGTAAGGTGTAAAAACGATACATGCCGGGGAGTAGACTTTCAAATCGTCCACTCCCCGGCACGCCGCAAGCTCAGTTTACTTGCTTGTATTGGGATCTTTGGCGGCTTGCATGTCGCCCTTGATGTACAGACGCACGGTTTCGTTGGAAGCGTCGCTGCGCACGGTGATCACCTTGGTGAACTCGCCGGCGTACTTGCCACGACCGTTGTAAACCACCTTGATTTCACCACGCTTACCGGGAGCGACGGGTTCCTGAGAGTAAGAAGGAATGGTGCAACCGCAAGAAGCGAAGGCCTGCTTGATCACGAAGGGACGATCGCCGGTGTTCTTGAACTTGAAGGTGTAAGTCTGAGGTTTCTCTTCGGGGAATTTGCCGAAGTTGTGCTCGGTCTGGTCAAAAGTCATGACACCCTGAGCGAATGCCGTCATGGCGCTGAATGCGAATGCACCCACGAGGGCAATTAATTCTTTCTTGAACATAATCGATGATGATGTTTTGATGAATTGGGGACTGCAAATATAAGAAAGATCTGTTATACGCGGCGCTTTAATGCGCTGTTTTTTTCGTGTTTTTCGCCGCGAATCTGTATTTTTTTGCCAAGTGAGAACAACAGCATCGACAGCGCAAGAGCGCATCATCCTCGGCATCGACCCCGGCACGAACGTGTTGGGCTACGGCCTATTGTCCATCTGCGGCAAGAAAGCAGAAATGATCGCGATGGGGGTGATCGATTTGCGCAAGGTGAGCGATGTTTACCTCAAACTCGGACGCATCTACGAGCGCGTCATGGGCGTGATCGATGCGTTTCATCCCGACGAACTGGCGATCGAGGCACCGTTTTTTTCGGCAAAAAAATGTGCAATCGATGCTCAAACTCGGGCCGGGCGCAGGGCGTAGTCATCGCCGCCGCCATCGCCCGCCAGATACCGATTCACGAATACGCCCCGACGCAAATCAAACAGGCCATCACGGGGCGCGGCGCGGCGTCGAAAGAACAGGTGGCCGCCCTCATGCAGCGCATGCTCAACATCGCCGACGAGCGCATGCTCCCTTATCTCGACGCCACCGACGCACTGGCCGCTGCCTATTGCCACCACATCCACACCACTCCACAAGGGGTGCGCGGACGCGTGGCGACGGCACAAAGCACAACAGCCAAAACGCTGAAAGCCACCATAGCACGCGGCACGGGAGCGTCGTGGGACGATTTCGTCAAGAACAATGCGCACCGCGTGCGCCACAACTAACGCGCAAAAAGTCCTCAAGTTTTCGACCAAAACCCTCAACTTTCTCCCAAAAGCAGTGGGTTTCTCGAGCCGTCTTGCACGTTTTCACCCAAAGCCCCTCAACATTTTCTCGAATACGCTTGCCATTATGATCATCACTCGTTTTCGTCACAGTTTTCTCTTCGTGCTCACGCTCCTCACCCTGTCGGGCGCGTGGCAACAGGAGGCTTCTGCTCAAAAAGTCTTCGAATACGAGATGCGACAGTGCATCGAACGCCAACGCAACAGTCGCTGCGGGATTGCAATACAAAGCCTTGCGTTTTTTCAGAAGAATGCGCTGATGTATCTTTGGCACCGCACCTCACAACGCGAAAAGAACCTGGAAGCATTCAACAAGAAGGTGGATCTTCAGGCGAATTTCCTTGCAGAATTCTTGTCGGTGTACAACCGGCTTGCGAACAACGCGCAGTTCACCGAAGCACAACAAGAACAGTGGAGACGGTTTTTCACGGAAACTTCGCTGCGCCACCCAATGTTCAATGACCTCAATGAGACCATCACGCTCCAGTTTTTAGATAAAGAAGAGCGTTCTCCCTCCCCTTTCTCGCTCGACACGGATTGGGAAGCAGCCTATCGCGAAATCACACGACAGGCCAAGAAAGAAGGCATCAACCTGCAACCTCAACTTGGGCAATAGAACACCCAATTCTGCCGAACGCACTCCACAACGAAAAACACACGCAGCACCTCCTGACGAATCGAAGCCGTCGGGAGCTAATTCGGCAGGGAGAGAATGCAAGTTTCGCACGATACAAAACGGCGTGAACACTTGGCCTTTCCTTATTATTTATGTATATTTGCCCCACACTGCCAAAAGGCAAATACCTCTTCACACCGCAAGGTGAGAAACGCTTCGAAAATATGAGATTTTCCATTATTGTCCCCGTCTACAACCGCCCCAACGAGTGCGACGAGCTACTCGACTCCTTGACGCGCCAAAGCTTCACCGATTTTGAAGTGCTCATTGTCGAAGACGGCAGCAGCGTCCCCTGCGAAACGGTGGTCGCTCGCTACACCGACCGACTCCGCGTCCGCTATTTCTCCAAACCCAACAGCGGACCGGGACAAACCCGCAACTACGGCGCCGAACGTGCCGAAGGCGACTACCTATTGATCCTCGATAGTGACGTGCTCCTGCCGGAAGGGTATTTAGCCGCCGTCGATGCCGAACTGCTCGCCGCCCCCTGCGATGCTTTTTGGCGGCCCGGATCGCGCCCACAGCTCGTTCACCCCGATGCAAAAAGGCGATCAACTACGCGATGACGTCCTTTTTTCACCACCGGCGGCATTCGCGGACAAAAAAGGGAATGGACAAATTCTATCCCCGCTCCTTCAACATGGGCGTGCGCCGCGAGGTGTACAAAGCACTCGGCGGTTTTTTTCGAACATGCGTTTCGGCGAAGACATCGATTTCTCCACCCGCATCTTCAAAGGCGGCTATCGCTGCCGCCTCTTCCCCGAAGCGTGGGTGTATCACAAGCGCCGCACCGATCTGCGCAAGTTTTTTTCAAGCAAGTCCACAACAGCGGCATCGCCCGCATCCACCTCTCGCGCCGCCATCCCGGCACGCACAAATTGGTGCACTTGCTTCCCCGCCATATTCACCCTCGGCGTGGTCTTTCTTTTTATTGAGTGCCGTTTTATTGGCCATCTTCGGCCACGGATGTCTCGCCCTCACGGCACTTTCTCCCCTCTTCCTCTTCTCGCTCCTCATCGGTCTCGACGCCACGCGCCGCGAACACTCACTCGGTGTGGGTTGTCGCGCCGTTGCCGCCGCCTTCGTCCAACTTTTGGGCTACGGTAGCGGCTATCTCCGCGCTTGGTGGCAATGTCGCGTCTTGCACAGCGGCGAGTTTCGAAGCTTTTCTCCGACAGCTTCTACCAATAAGCCCACCCACAAACCTTCTCTACCGTGAAACTCCTCGAACCCTCGTCGCCCGCCTTCGACCACCCGCGTAAGAAAGCCATCCACGAGTGGGACACCGGCGATCGGCCGCGCGAAAAATTCATGAACGAGGGCGCCGACGCCCTTTCACCGGCCGAACTGCTCGCCATTCTCGTCGGCAGCGGCAACGACCGCGAAGACGCCGTCACCCTCATGCAACGATTGCTCGACGACTGCCGCGGCAGTCTGAAACGACTGGGCAAACGCAGTATCGAGGAACTCTGCGCCTACCGCGGCATCGGTCCCGCCAAAGCCGTCACCGTCTTGGCCGCCTGCGAACTCGGCGCGCGCCGACACACCGAAGACGCCGACACCGAACAATTCGACTGCTCGCAGAAGATCTATCGTTTTTTCTACGAGAAGCTCCGCGACGCACCCGTCGAAGAAGCCCATGTGCTGCTCCTCAACAACAACCTGCGCTTCATCCGCAGCGTACAAGTTTGCCGCGGTGGGATCGACAGCACCACCGTTGATGTGCGCATCGTCCTGCGCGAAGCCCTCGTTTCCAACGCCGTACACATCGCCCTCTGTCACAACCACCCTTCCGGCAACCCACAACCCTCACGCGCCGACGATCATCTCACCGACGAACTGCGCCGCGCCTGCGATGCCGTGCAGCTTCGCCTCATCGACCACATCGTTCTCGCCGATGGCAACTATTATAGTTATGCCGACGCCGGACGACTCTAATATATAACATTCTCCAACACAGTATTCTCCTATGACTCCCGAAGAAAAATTGAAACTCGAAGAGCAAATCGTCGAAATGCTCAAAACCGTCTACGACCCCGAGATCCCCGTCGACATCTACAACCTCGGCCTCATCTATAATATAGACCTCGCCGACGACGGACTGCTCGACATCGACATGACGCTCACCGCGCCCAACTGTCCCGCCGCCGACTTCATCGTCGAAGACGTGCGCATCAAGACCTCGAGCATCGCCGGTATTAAAGATGTGCGCATCAACCTCGTCTTCGAACCCGAATGGGATCGCGACATGATGAGCGAAGAAGCCAAGCTCGATCTCGGATTCATCTAAAAACTCCCCCACCGCGTGAACCTCCGGCAAGCCCTCCGTTCCGGCCTCGCCCTCCTTTTGGGCGAACGTTGCGTGATGTGCCGACGTCCGCTGCCCGGCGCCGGAGTTTGCCCCTCGTGCTGGCTCCACCTGCCCTACACCCGTTTCGACGGTCGGCCGGGCAATCCCTTGGAACGCCTCTTTTGGAGCGAACCCAATGTGGAGCGCGTCAATGCCTACGCCTGGTACAAGCCCGAATACGCCGTGGCGCACCTCGTTCACGCCTTCAAATACCACAACCGCCCCTGATCTCGCCCGCCTTGTCGGGCGAGTCATGGGGGCGGAACTCCTCGCCGGCGACTTCTTCGACGGCATCGAGGCCATTGTCCCCGTTCCCCTCTCGCCGCAACGCCAACGGCAGCGCGGTTACAACCAGAGCGAACACATCGCCCTCGGCATCGCCGAGCAGCTCCGCGTTCCCGTTCGCACCGACTGGATCGAACGCACCGTCGACAATCCCTCGCAAACCACCCTTGCCCCGAGCGAACGTCACGCCAACGTCGAAGGCATCTTCGCCCTGCGTGATGTCGAAGCCATCACCGCGCGCCGAGTGCTCATCGTCGACGACGTCATCACCCTCGGCGCCACCCTCACCGCCGTGGCACGCACCTTTCGCGCCCTCCCGGACTGCCGCTTGCGCCTCCTCACCTTTGCCGCCGCCGGCCGTTACCATTTCGGACGCCCCGAGCCGGCCGACCTCAGCCTGCCCGACCACAGCGCGACGTACGACAGCCGAGAAATTCGCCGCTATCACCGCGATGCGCCCGCTCCCCCCACGTCCCCACCCACAACCTCCACCACATGAAGCCCATCTATTTCCTGTCGGACGCCCACTTGGGCAGTCTCGCCATCCAAAGCCGCCGCATGCAAGAACGGCGTTTGGTCCGCTTTCTCGACTCCATCAAACACAAAGCCGGCGCCATCTATCTGCTGGGCGACATGTTCGACTTTTGGTTTGAATACAAGACCGTCGTTCCCAAAGGCTACACGCGTTTCTTAGGTAAACTCTCCGAACTCACCGACCTCGGTGTCGAAGTACACTACTTCACGGGCAACCACGACCTGTGGATGCGCGATTATTTGGTCGAAGAGTGCGGTGTCGTACTCCACACCTCGCCCAGCACTGTCGAGATCGCCGACAAGATTTTCTACCTCGCCCACGGCGACGGTCTCGGTGTCGAAAGTCGCAGTTTCACCTTCCTTCGCGCCCTCTTCCACAATCCCGTGGCGCAATGGCTCTTTGCCGCCCTCCATCCGCGTTGGGGCGTAAGTTTCGGCCTGCAATGGGCCAAACACAGCCGCCTCAAGCGCGAAGACGGCCGCGAACCGCCCTTCCAAGGCGAAGACAAAGAACCCCTCATCCTCTTTGCCAAGTCCTATCTCAAAGATCACCCCGACATCAACTTCTTCATTTTCGGGCACCGCCATCTCGACTACGACCTCATGCTCTCCCACAGCGCGCGCGTCGTCCTCCTCGGCGACTGGATCCAACTCTTCACCTACGCCGTGTTCGACGGCGAGCAACTCTATCTCGAAGACTACATCGAAGGCGAATCCGAACCCTAATCCGTTTCGTCTTCCTCCCTATAGTCTGCGGCCGGCCTCATCACGCCGCGTCGCAGACGTTTTCTATTCTAAATCCCCCGCATGAACGATCTCATTCTCTCCGCCTCCCACGTCTGCAAACGCTTCGCCACGCACACCGCCCTCAACGATGTGAGCATCGACGTGCAACGCGGCCACATCTTCGGTCTGCTCGGTCACAACGGCGCCGGCAAAACCACCCTCATCCGCATCATCAACCACATCACCGCCCCCGACAGCGGCACCGTCACCTTCGACGGACATCCCCTCACGCAAAACGATGTGGCACACATCGGCTACCTCCCGAAGAACGCGGACTCTACAAGAAAATGAAAGTCGGCGAACAGGCCATCTACCTCGCCCAACTCAAAGGCCTCTCCGCCCGCGAAGCCAAAAGCCGCCTGCAAGCGTGGTTTGAGAAACTCGACATCGCCGACTGGTGGAACAAACGCCTCGAAGAACTCTCCAAAGGCATGCAGCAAAAGGTGCAATTCATCACCACCGTCGTGCACCGCCCGCCCTTGCTCATTTTCGACGAACCCTTCTCGGGCTTCGACCCCCTCAACGCCGACCTCCTCAAGCGCGAAATCCTCGAACTCCGCGACGCCGGTCACACCGTCATCTTCTCCACCCACAACATGGAGAGCGTCGAAGAACTCTGCGACGACATCGCCCTCATCAGCCACTCCCGCGTGGTACTCAGCGGCGAAGTGAGCGACGTGCGCCGCCGTTTCCGCAACAACACCTACTCCCTCACCGCCGCCGGCGAAGTGCTCCAACCCGTCGACCGCCTTTTTGAGATCACCGAAGCCGGCGCGCCCGATGCCGAAGGCCACCGCACCTACCTGCTGCGCAGATCGCCCGACGTCACCAACGCCGAACTCCTCCGCCACCTCGCCGCCCAAGTCGAACCCATCGCCTTCGCCGAACACCTCCCCACCATGCGCGACATCTTCGTGCGCACCGTCGGCGCCGACCTCTCCACCTCCTCAGCCCCCGACCATGAATAAGATACTCCTCATCATCCGCCGCGAGTTTCTCACCCGCGTGCGCAAGACCTCCTTCATCGTACTCACCCTCCTCATGCCCTTCCTCTTCGTGGGCATCATCGCGACGCCCGTTCTGCTGAGTCGCATCGGCAATGACGAGACGGCACGCAACATCGCGCTCATCGATCCCACCGGCCGCTATGCCACGGCCTTCAAGCCCGACCCGCGTTTCGCCCTCCTCGTCGACAGCGTGTTGCGCCCCGACTACAAAGCCGCCTACAGTCCCTTCGAAGCCGTGGTCGAGATTCGCGGCGACCTCTCCCGGCACCCCGATGCGCTGAGCATCTCCGGTGCCAAAGAAGTGCAGCCCGACCTCATCGACTATGTGGAAAACAACCTCGACGAAGCCGTGCGCCAAGAGAAACTCCAACACTACAACATTCCGCAGCTCAATGTCATCGTCTCCGACATGCAGCGCAATGTGAAAGCCCACACCAACAAGTGGGATGCCAACGGACGCGACACCACTTCGTCAACCGACCTCGCCCGCGCCATCGGTCTCCTCACCACCATGCTCATCTACATCTTCGTCATGTCCTACGGCATGATGGTGCTCCAAGGCGTGCTCGAAGAGAAAACCAACCGCATCATGGAAATCATGGTGTCGAGCGTCCGCCCCTTCCAACTCATGATGGGCAAAATCATCGGTATCGCCCTCGTCGGCATCACCCAGCTGGCCATTTGGGGCACGCTCATCACCCTGCTGCTCACGGTGGGTAGCGTCCTTTTCGGTTTCTCCGCCGACGGAGGAGCCACGGCCACCCATGCCGCGGCAGCCGGCGCACAACTCCAAGGCACGACGCCCGCCCTGACCGAGGACATCACCCAAGCCCTCACCGCAGCACTCAATCTCCCCCTCCTCGAAATCCTCGTCTGCTTCGTCCTCTACTTCATCGGCGGTTACCTCCTCTTTGCCTCCTTCCTCGCCGCCGTCGGGTCGGCCGTCAACAGTCAGGAAGACTCCACCCAGTTCACTCTTCCCGTCACCCTCCTGCTCATCTTCGGCATGTATGCCGCCATCGGCAGCAGTAGCAACACCGACGGTCCCTTGGCCTTTTGGACTTCGCTCTTCCCCCTCACCTCCCCCATCGTCATGATGGTGCGCATCCCCTTCGGTGTCCCCCTTTGGCAAGAACTGCTCAGCCTCACGCTCCTCTACGCCTCAGCCTTCGGCATGACGTGGCTCGCCGGCAAGATCTATCGCGTCGGCATTCTCATACGGCAAGAAACCCACCGTGCGCGAAATTCTGAAATGGGTTCGCTATCGTTGAAACGCAATGACTGCAACGTACTGCCAGTCTAAACTCTACCAATAAACATCCCCCGCCGATGAAATGATTTCATCGGCGGGGGATGTCGTCTACAACACACGATACAAACGGCATGAAGATAACAGCTCACTCATTTGGGAAGAACAACAAAGAATTGAGTACTTTTTACAACCCAAATTGACCTGAGTTCGGTCTAAGCAATTCTCCTTTCTCTTTCGATGATTTCGATATTAAGCGAGGGTTTCTTGGGCAAGAAACTATATGCCGCCATTGCTGCCATGAGATTTGCGGCAAATCCTCCGATACTCCTGTGGCGAGTGTGTTCAATCTGAACGATGTTCTTCAATTCGTCGTTTACCGTCTCGATCAACGACCTTTTCCTCAGTAGAATTTTATCGCGTAGATGCATCAACGAGTTCTTCATATTCTTGCGTATGCGAGTGATCAGGTGAATGTCGTCGACAAATATCTGGAAAAAGGACATATTAAGTGCTACTGGGTATTTGTATAACTTGCTTCAAGTACTTTTTTCTTCATAGGAGAATGTTTAATTAACCCTTTAATTGATATCCCTATGGTATTGAAAAGAACTGGACTTTTGTCCAACTGTGAGCAAATGCTCACACCAATGTCCTCAGACAAGGAAGGACATCTGCTGGGAGGTTTTGGTGGAATCGTACCCGCCACATCTCTGCCTGCTTCCAATTCAGCATGTCAAAATGTAGGTTGTCAAAATGCAAGCTGCGCAAATGGTGATTGTAGCAATCAGCAATGCTCAAATTCAGGTTGTATTAGCGTTGATATTACAACTGCTGTGCCAACAACCACGCCCCATATGCCAGGAGTACACCTCTGTGGACTCTTGTAGTCTTCTTTCGGTATAAACTTATAGAAATACTTACCCTTTAGCATTATACCAACTTTTTCATAATATTGATATGCAGTATTTTCTCCTTTTTCTTGGATTACTCTTCTCTTTGCCGGCTTTTTCGCAAAAGGATTCTATCAAAGTGTTTGGCCATATTGCAGACGCTTTCACTGGTGCAATTATTGAAGATGGAACTATTGATGTATTGTCTCCCGATTCGACGGTACTCTTTCAGGAGAATGGACGTACAATATCGATGACGATGTGCGGACAGCTTCGCTCTATTATTGTAAGGTTCCCGAAGAAGGCAACTATATCATTAGGCTTCAGCACCCCAATTATTTCCCGCTCTACTTGCCCATTACCATAAAGTTGAACGGTCGCAGCAATGGTTTTGTGACAATTCCTCAAAAAGCCCTCATGCGTAAGTGTCCCAAGGAGCAAAAGCTGGGAGAGGCCGTGGTGAGGGCTACGAAGATAAAAATGGTAATGAAAGGCGACACCCTCGTTTACAACGCCGACGCCTTCCAACTTTCGCAAGGATCGATGCTCGATGCGCTGATTGAGCAACTGCCGGGGGCGCAACTCAATGAGAGCGGCGTGATCACGGTGAACGGCAAGCGGGTGAGCAGTCTGTTGGTCAATGGCAAGGACTTCTTCCGCGGCGACCCCAAAATAGCATTGGAAAACCTTCCTGCCTACATGGTCAACAAAGTCAAGGTCTACGAGCAACAAAGCGACTTTGAGGAGATGACGGGTCTGAAGGAAATGGATCGGCCGCTGGTGATGGACGTCAATCTCAAACGTCAATATTCCATCGGCTGGATTGCCAATGCGGAGGCTGCACGAGGCACGAAAGACAAGTACTTGGCGCGATTGTTTGCGCTGAGATTTTCAGACTTGTCACGCTTAGCGATTTTCGGCAGTATCAACAACACCAACGACACACGGCGCCCGGGAGCAAAGGGCGAGTGGTCGCCGTCCTATCTACCGCAGGGCTTGCAAACGAGCAAAACTGCCGGAAGCGGAATACAGTTACGAAAATCGCCACAAGACGTTTGAATGGACGAGCAATGTGGACGTGACACACACCGACAACTACACGCTCACCACCTACAACCATGAGAGTTTTCTGCCCACTCAGCGTCTCCTTCTCGCTCAGTCGTTCGGAAGCGAATAACCACACGACGTGGTTCAACACGAGTCATCGATTTTCTCTGAAAAAAGCGGTGCGACAATCAGGGCAAATCAGTTTCAACTACGACAAAAACACCAACGACGCCACGCAACGTGCCAGCGAAGTGGGCGTCAATCCGTTTGAGCTGGTGCCCAATGGAGAGGTGCTCGATGAGCTGTTTCGCCCAGGCAGCACGCGTCTGCAACAGCTGGCACGCAACCGTCGCTATTCGCTGATGCGCGGCAATGGCGAGAATTGGCGCTTGAGTGCACCCTATCAATTACGTTGGAGTCCTTTTCAGCAGTCAGGGGTGAACGACTTCTTCTCTTTTAATTTCTCAGGAGTTTACGACCGACATCGCGCTCAGACTTTCGACCACTATCGTTTGGAATATCTCGGTGCGGGAAGTGGAACAAACGACTTCCGCAACCGCTATCGCAATGCTCCCTCCCATCATTACGGCTTCAATACGGAGGCATCTTATTTCATGTCCATTGGCGCGTTTTGGCCGACCTTGAGCTACAAATATTCGCAAGACTATCGTGATGCCAACACTAACTTCTACCGTCTCGATCGGCTTGCGGGATGGGGTGCCGACACCGACTTCGCGCTAGGTGTGCTCCCCTCGGCAACGTCCGACATGATGCAGGCACTCGACGCGCCCAATAGCGGACACTCGCGCTTGTGGCAGCGTCGGCATCAGGTGAGCCTGCGCTTGGAATATCGCACGAAGCATCAAAACCGCACTACGATAACCTTCCAACTTCCGTTGCGTTGGGAACTGGAGCATTTGTTGTTCGACAAAGTCGGACAGCACTTCGACCGAAATCGAACGCAGGCGTTGTTTTCTCCGCAGGTCTATCTTCACCAACAGTTTCAGAAAGGAGAGACCAGCTATGTGTTCATCCTCAACTACTCGCTGTCACGCGCAATGCCCGACTTTTTCTATGCCCTCGAATTGGAGGACAGTTCCAATCCGCTCTACATCCAAAGGGGAAATGCCCACTTGGTGCCAAGCACCACACAAAACCTTTCGTTCACAATGAACACGCTGAAAAAATATAGGAAACTCTACGACTTGAATCTGTCCTACCAACGTACTTCCAACGCGCTGGCCACAGAACGCACCTACAATCCTACCACAGGAGGATATGTGACGCCCCGGTCAATGTGAACGGCAACTGGCGCACCGACGGCACTTTCAGCGCCAATGGACAGTTTGGTACGAACAAAGCTTTCGATTGGAGCAGCCACTCCTCTTTCTCCTACGACCACAATGTCGATATGGCCAACGTGGTCGGCAGCACCACGCATGAGTTGAGCACCATCGGTAGTCTTTATCTCCGTGAACGACTTTCGGTCAACTATTCTCAACGAGGTTGGCACTTGGGTGCAAAAGTGCAAGGCAGTTACAATCATATGACCGGTCGACGCAGCGACTTCAAGGAGATTAGCGCGTGGGACTACAGTTACGGACTGACTGCACGTCTCCCCCTGCCGGGCAAGGTGGGACTGAGCACGGACTTCACCGTATTCAGTCGGAGAGGCTACACCGACACGCAGCTCAACACCAACCACCTCATTTGGAACCTTCGCCTCGAGCGCAGCATGCTGCACGGAAATCTGACCTTTGCTCTCGATGGTTTCGACCTGCTTCACGAGCTTTCCAACGTGACACGTACGGTCAATGCGCAAGGCCGCACTGAAACATACCACAACGTCATTCCTTCCTACTTCATGTTGCACGCCATCTATAAGTTCAACCTGTCACCTAAAACACGATAAAACCTGAGTTCGGTCTACTAAATAATCCTCTTCCATACCCTTGAAAATGCCTCACGCGCGTAACGCGCGCGTCCGGCGTTTTTCGTTTTTTAATGTTCACCTCTTCACCCACAGCGTGGAATCCGCTCATAAACAACGCATTAAGTGTGAAGGTTTCACCCTTTTTACCCGAGTTCGGTCTAAGCAATTCTCCTTTCTCTTTCGATGATCTCTATATTAAGCGAAGGCTTTTTGGGCAAGAAACTATATGCGGCCATGGCTGCCATGAGATTCGCGGCAAATCCTCAGATGCTCCTGTGGCGGGTGTGTTCAATCTGAACAATGTTCTTCAATTCGTCGTTTACCGTCTCGATCAACGACCTTTTCCTCAGTAGAATTTTATCGCGTAGATGCATCAACGGGTTCTTCATATTCTTGCGTATGCGAGTGATCAGGTGAATGTCGTCGACAAACAATTCTTCGAAAAGGCTCTGCGAGATGTATCCCTTGTCGGCCACGAGTTTTCCGAAGATTTTCTCCGTAAACTTCTTGTTTTTCAGCGGGGTACGATCATCTGTATTGGCTGGTGTCAACTGCCATTGGACGATTTCTCCGCGGTCGTTGATAATGATGTGCAGTTTGAAACCGAAGAACCACCCCATAGTCCCTTTGCCACTTGTGGCAAATCCCCGAAAAGGTTTTGTGTCTTCTCGATCGCTTGTCGTGACACACCCGAATGGGGGTGGAGTCAATGATCGAGATGCCGGTGCAATCGCCCAAACAACAGTTGTTGAGAAACAAATAAAGTTTGAGAGAAACCATTTGCTCACGTTCCACAAAGCGATTGTAAGAGAGCACGACGGGGAAAAGTGTTGTCGCCACTCTTTGCAGATCATTTGGGTGTAGAAAGCCTTGAGTGTTCGGTAGCCCGAGAGGTGAAAGAGGATGAGAATGGTGATAATTTCGCTGTCGCTCATCTTAAAAGCGCGATTTCTCCTCTTTTTCCGTCTTCGCCAATCGCTTTTTTCTTGAACTGCGGTTCAATTTGCTTACAGAATTCGTCGACCGAATAAAAGATTTCCGTTATCTTTGCAGTGTAATCAGTGTTCATGTGGAATAGTAACTATTTGGATATCAGTTATAAAGTTACGAATTTCTTGCCACGTGAATAAGTTTCCCACCGATTAAGTTACTTAGTCGGTGGAATTATTTTTTGAGGAAATGCTTAGACCGAACTCAGCCCTTTAAGTCGTTGATTCTAGGTTGATATGATCTCAATACTCTTTGTACTCTAAGGGGATAGGTAGATTAAACACCAAATCCTTTAGAGGGTCTACATTTCTCCCCATTTTGTAACACAAATATAGTCGTTCATTAAGCTCAGCATAGATTCGTACATTCCTCAATTCATAGCTATTAATCGTTTCTAAATCGTCTCTATTTATTGACGCAATGATATCTCGTTCATTGTATTTCCCCGAGGAAGTATCTACTTCAAAGAGTCTGCCCCCACCATCTCCTATGATAAGAATTTTTTCTTTTCGTTTGGGGTTCCTTCCCAGAGCGTAATCCATCTACTTCCCATACCTAAGGGTCTATCTTACGCTTTGGAGATATATTCTCAATCCCTTTAATATTCTGCCTGAAGATATTGCTGCTTTTAATGAATTGACGAGCAACAGTGGCGCAGAAAAGAATAGGAACTTGGGTTAAGTCTACATCACCCCAATTGTTATCAGTATTAAATAGGTTGAAAAACAGGAGTTCAGCCTTCCCTATCATCTGAGCGAGCACATACACCCTAGTTTCTCTTGATTCATCCTTTCGTTTAGTCTCAATGCTGATAACTTGATTATTCCTCCACCTTACTTCTGTCATATTTTTCATCTTAGTGAATTCCTTTGGTTTTCAGATGTTCATCAGCTGCAGCTAAGTACTTATCACGATTTGGATTCTCGTAGAGTCAACCGACAAGTGCAAAATTAGGCTATTCTTTTGAAGAATTCTGCTTTTGGTGTTTCAAACTTTAGTTTTAGTCTGGGTCTACTGTTGATTTTCTTCTGAATACTCGCCATCTTTTTATCACCTCAAATCGTTATTTCCAGAAAATCTCCATGCTCTGTTTCACAAATCAACTTCTTCAAGTCCATAGAAACAACATAGTACTCAAAAAACGAGCATTCTCCAATTATGAATACCACATCTGCGACCCTTGCCTTGAATATGTGTGTGACATCCAATTCAGCAATAAAATAGCAGAAGTCTTCATTGTTCAAGAAGCAAGATATCCGTTTGTATTGATCATCATCATCATAATGATACTCCTTCGGGGGAAAACGAAAAGATAGCCACCAAACTCTAGGATTGCCTAGTACAAATCGATTTTTGATTCTATCCAAGACATCACCTTCGAGCTCCTGAATTCTCTCTCTTGCATCAAGGCTCTCTATACATCTCAATAGCTCTTGATATTGTTCATCCATTTGCAATTACATACATAGTTAATGTCCATCTATCACACCCTCACCCTTCTTGGGAGATCTATGAGGGTGGGGGTTACCATCATAGGTAAGATTAAACCTCTTACTTCCACCATCAGAACGCTTCCCTTGAGTTTGAACTCCAATATGCGGTTTATCATGCCCCTTAGTAAAATCCATATCAGGGTGAGCAGAATCGTAGGCAATCTTAGACCCATTAGCTCCCTTAAACTCAACTTCTGTCCCAGTTATTGGATCTACTTTTGTTGGAGTAAACTGAACATTGGGGTCTCCTCCTGAGGCTATATCAAAAGCAACTCGTCGCGCAAAGTCAAAATCAGGGGAATGTAAAACTTTAACTAACTCCCAGGGGACTATCCAGGCATTCACGTCGTGGACGTATGCATACAGGTTTGTCAGCCCCGCTTCCAGACGAATGGGGTCTTGACTAATGTATGCTCCTGTTTCGGGAGAGTAGTATGTTTTTAGCCACCATGCCTTTCTCGAAATTCCTTGAGCTTTTTCTCTATGAAAGAGAAATCTCCAATCGCTTTATCTTTGTCTTTAGCTCGGTCATATTTAGCAATCCATTTAAGAATACCAAAAGCATAAAACTTGAAGCCTTGTTCTGTTAAATCTCCAATTGTTATCTGGGATTCGTCGGTAGCTTTTTCTCCCTTTCTTAGGATTTCCCTTGTGGTAAACCCGTTGTCTTGCAAAAAGTGAACATAATTTTCAAAAGAAAACGATATATTTGTTCTTTATATTCCTGAGTTACAGGCTGTGGAGCTAATTTAGATTGAGTTATCCAGCTCAACTTCTCCAGTACTTTGTTTCCATCCATTGATTTTTCGTTTTAATGAGGACTAACTTTATGTGACTCTAAATCAACATCCAGTCTTTGAGTATCAACATCTGAAATGTCATATAATATTCCATTTCTTCCAGGTGCCTTAATATGAGTTCCTCCGTTATTTCTGATATATTGTTCTTTACGCATTTGAAGAGTTTTTATTAGCGGTCGGGCTTGTAACCTCAAATATGCCTCGAACCTTTCCGTCTTCGACAACAACAAGATCTAATCTTCTTCGTGAGCCGAAACTATCTTTGACGCTAACCCCAGAAGAGTCTCTGATATATCGCTCAGAAAGTATCTGAGCATTAGGGTATTTTTTGAAGCCATCTCTTTGCAAAGTGCTACACGAGGCATTTCCTGCAACCTTATTAGGAATGAGTTCTAACCCCCAAGGATCGACCCAGGCATTTACATCGTGGACGTATGCATACAGGTTTGATAGCCCCGCTTCAAAGGCAGAATGGGTCTTGGCTGATGTATGCTCCTGTTTCTGGCGAGTAGTAGCGGAAGCGGTTGTGGAGGCGAGCCCCGTCTCTGTGTCGCGGTACTGTCCTTGATACAGGAAGGGCACCAACCCCACTTCGCCTTACTCTATGCGCGCACGCCCATGATATCCAGTTCACGCTTTCAGATGCGCTTACCCTCCTCGTCATACGCCTCTACAGGTGTGCCGAGGTCGTCCGAGATGATGGATATCGTCTCTCACCCACAATCTTCGCCGAAGGATATGTCCCCCTACAATCCTATTCTTCATCTTCGAGCGTTGCAAGAAAAAAATCGTGCAACATCCCACTTATGACTTGTTCCCCTGATGTCAACTTAAAATCCTCACCCTCCTCCTGTGTGGCAAAAGTAGAACTTCCGTCTATGTATGATAGTACACTCGAAAGTGTATCCTCCATTATTAGTCTAGCAAAAAATCTTAACTGCTCTCTCCCCTTATGGTCTAGTTTGTCATATAAAGAAGCCGTTGCTTTCCAATACATATGGGTTATACTATCCCTGTCAATAGTGCGCAGTATCTCAAAATAGCGGTGGAGACTCTTATCAAAAATCTCATCCTTAATAGATTTCACAAATTCTCTATCTGTCATCTATGTAGGTGTATTATTAATGCTTTCCTCTAGGAGGCTTATTCATTTCAGGATACATTGATTTATCTAAATTATTGCCGTCCGGTAAAAGTTTTACACGGCGATAAATAAGACTGAAACCCTCTTGCAGGATTTCTGCCTCTTTTGTTACTTTGTTTGTTGCAAAATAAACACTAGTAACATGAGCAAAAGTACATATTTTACCGGACATCCGGTCTATAGTCAGGTCATAAAATTGCTCAACAAGGCCGTAGAGTCAACCGGCAAGTGCAAAATTAGACTATTCTTTTGTAGAACTCTGCTTTTGGTGTTTCAAACTTTAGTTTTTGCCTGGGTCTATTGTTGATTTTCTTCTGTATACTCGCCATCTTTTTATCGGTAAGATTATCGAAGTTGGTGTGCTTTGGAATATATTGTCTGATGACCTGAGTTCGGTCTAGACAATTCTCCTTTCTCTTTCGATGATTTCTATTATTGCCGTTTTGAAGTTTACCGGACAGCAATAATTCGAAAACAATGTCACACGCTAAAGGCACGTATACTGGAACCGGGACGCTTTATGCAAGAGGTGTTTTCATTGGAAGATTTTTCTAAGCAGTGACATAGAACTCCTACTGGAATATTTTTCACAGTCCGGTAACTGAGCCCTCTCTCCCACCCTCAGAAGCCCTCACGCGCGTTACGCGCGCGTCAGCGTTTTTCGTTTTTGTGTTCACCGCTTCACCATTTCGCCACAAACTGCTCGCGATCAACGCATTGCGTGTGAAGGCTTCACCTGCAAAGCCTTCACACAAAGTTCACCGTTTCCTTCACCGCAACACATTCATTACGAAATAGTTAGGAGCGAGGTGAAGGGTGAACATAGAAAATCGAAACTCGGTGAAGTGCGCATACGCGATCGCGACGTGTGTGTAGGGGCGTGTCCGCGAGATGAAAACGCCGCGGCGGGTGAAGGTAAAATCGAGAGGGCGAGACGAAAGGTCGAAAAGTGCGGAACGATTCGGTTCGGCTGACGCGACGGAGAGCGAACTCGGTGAGGGCAATTGAAAAGTGCGCAACGAAGACGAAAAAGTTCCCTCGTTTTGCGACAAACCTCCCCACTTTTTCGAAAAAGACGTCGCGTTTTCGCAGCGGGTTTTCAGGCGGCACGACAAAGTGCAGTGCCTTTTCACGAAGTTCTGCACAAAGCGCAAGGCGGGGCGGCGAAATTCATTACATTTCGTTGGCACTTCCACCAAAATCCTTTATTTTTGCAGGAAAACATTTGCTGCGGCGGCCACCTTGTGCCGCCCTTCCCCACCGATATGAAGAAACTGCTGTCTCTCCCCCCCAATGTCGTGGACTGTTTCCACGGTCAGCGACCTGCCCACGGCTGAATGTTTCTGCACCTCCGATCCGTCGACTGCAAACTGGGCAGCGGCGGCGGCACTACGTGGCTGCTCGAAGAAACCGCCCTCGCCGAGGGAGCCGAAGACTTCGACAAATGGTTGGCGCGTGAAAAGCGCATTCTCCTCCACGCCGGCGGTCAGAGTCGCCGCCTGCCGGCTTATGCGGCCTGCGGCAAAGTACTGCTGCCCGTTCCCGTGTTTCGCTGGGCACGCGGCCAGCGCCTCGACCAAACGCTCCTCTCGCTCCAACTCCCGCTCTACGAACGCATCAGCGGCCGCTCCCGACAGCCTGCGCACGCTCGTGGCCAGCGGCGACGTCTACATTCGCGCCACCAGGCCCCTCCTGCCGCGGTGCGGAAGCCGATGTGGTGTGCTACGGCCTGTGGGCCGGTCCCGCTTCGGCGCGCAATCACGGCGTGTTCTTCATGCACCGCGACCACCCCGAGCGTTTGGACTTCATGCTCCAAAAACCGAGCATCGAACAGCAGCACGAGTTGGCCTCCACCCACTTGTCGCTCATGGACTTGGGCATCTGGTTGTTGAGCGACCGCGCCGTTTCGCTCCTGCGCCGCCGTTCGTTCGGCGAAGGCGGCGACCGCGTGACCTACGATCTCTATTCGCAATTCGGTTTGCGCCCTCGGCGCGAACCCCACCGCCGACGATGAAGAACTGCGCGACCTCACAGTGGCCGTTCTCCCCCTCACGGGCGGCGAATTCTACCATTTCGGCACCACTCCCGAGATGATCAGCTCCACGGCCGCGCTCCAAAACGTGGTGAAAGACCAGCGCCTCATCCTGCGCCGCGGGGTGAAGAAACACAGCACCATCTTCACGCAAAACGCCCGCGTGGAACAGCAATTCGCTCCCGAACTCCAAAACATTTGGGTCGAAAACAGTCACCTCCCCGCCAGCTGGCAGTTGGAAGGCGACCACGTGCTCACCGGCATTCCCGTGAACGACCGCACCGTACACTTGCAACGCGGTCAGTGCGTCGATGTCGAAGCCTTTGGCGACAGCCAGTTTGTGCTGCGCCCCTATGGTTTCCACGACGCTTTCCGCGGTGACGTGCACGACGCCGCCACCCATTACCTCGGCCGCCCCGTCGGCGAATGGCTTTCTGCCCGCGGCATTACCGCCGACGAGCTGGGACGCACCGACGACCTGCAGGCCGCCGCACTTTTCCCCGTCTGCGACACCACCGACGAGCTGTTTGACCTCCTCGAGTGGATGTTGGCCGAACAACCCGACCCGGCGTTGACGGCATTGTGGCGCAGCAAACAGCGTTTGAGCGCCGACGAAATCGCGGCGCGCGCCAATCTCGTGCGCCAAGAACAGCAGCGCCGTGCCTTCCGCCGCGACAACCTGCCCCTGCTCGCCGAGCACTACCAACGCAGCGTGATGTATCAGATCGACCTGCGCGACGCGGCACAGAAATTTGTCAACGCCCACCTCGATCTTCCGCCCGCTTTGACGGACGAGGCTCCGCTGATGCACCAAATTCGCGACGCCATGTTCCGCGCACAGGTGCACCGCCTGCGCAGTGAGGACGGCGACAGCGACGAAACGCGCGCCTTCTCGCTCCTGCGCGACGGCTTGACGCAATCGGCGCGCGGCGATCTCCAATTACCTCGCCTCGATGTCTACCGCGATCAAATCGTTTGGGGACGCTCGGCCGTGCGCATCGACGTGGCGGCGGCTGGACGGACACCCCGCCCTACTGTCTGAACTCGGGCGGTAATGTGGTGAACTTGGCCATCGAGCTCAACGGACAACAGCCCTTGCAAGTCTATGTGAAGTCGACGCAAGAGCCGCAGATCGTGTGCCGCAGCATCGACCTCGGTGCGATGGAGGTGATCACCACCTACGAAGAGTTGGCGCAGTTCAACAAAGTGGGCTCGCCCTTCTCCATTCCCAAAGCCGCCCTCGCGCTCTGCGGTTTCCTCCCGCAGTTTGCCGCCGAACCGCACCGCACCCTCCGCGACTGCCTCAACGCTTTCGGCGGCGGTATCGAAATCACGTTGCTCGCCGCCATCCCCGCCGGCTCGGGACTGGGCACAAGCAGCATTCTTGCCGCCACGGTCCTCGGCGCGCTCTCCGATTTCTGCGGTTTGGGCTGGGATAAACTCACCGTGGGCAACCGCACGCTCATTCTCGAACAACTGCTCACCACGGGCGGCGGCTGGCAAGACCAGTTCGGCGGTGTGCTGCACGGCGTGAAGCTCCTGCAAACGAAAGCGGGCTTCGACCAAACGCCGGTGGCGCGCTGGTTGCCCGACACGCTCTTCATGGCACCCGAACAGCGCGCCTGCCATTTGCTCTACTACACGGGCATCACGCGCACGGCCAAGAATATTTTGGCGAAATCGTGCGGGGCATGTTCCTCAACTGCGGCACGCGTCTGCGCCTGCTCGACGAAATGAAAAGAGCACGCCATGGACATGTTCGAAGTGTTGCAACAAGGCGATCTCGAACACTACGGCCGTTTGGTGCGCAAGACGTGGCAGCAAAACAAACTCCTCGACGCCGGCACAGAACCCGAGATCGTGGCGCAACTTTGCCGCCACATCGACGACCTCTGCTGGGGGCTACAAACTGCCCGGCGCGAGGCGTGGCGGCTACCTCTACATGGTGGCGAAAGATCCCGGGCGGCCGCGCGCATTCGCACCCTGCTGCTCGAAAAATCCCCTCACGGAATCGGCACGCTTTGTCGACATGAAACTTTCGCACAAGGGATTGCAGGTGAGCCGTAGCTAAACCGCAGTTTCATCGCCGAGTTCCTCAGCGATTCTCAAAAAAGAATAATAACACAACCAAAGCACCCTGCCAAGAGATGCTTGGCACACTATTGGCTATAAGCCTACAAGAGCTTAGCCAGTCAATATCATTCCATTTACGACGTTCATCACTTATGACAAAAGACCTCATAGACATCATCATCGAAGGTATTCAAAGAGGTCGTGACATTGTTGTAGGCCGATCTGCGCAACATTCCGACGGCATCGACCGACGCCTTTGTGATTTGCACGGCGGTTCGCCGGCACAGGCCGACTGTATTGTCGACAGCATCGAGAACATGGCGAGAACGCGCATGGGCGAACACCCCGCCGCCATCGCCCGGCCGCACCAACTCAGTGGATCGCGATGGATTTCGGCAATGTCATGGCGCACATTTTCCTGCCGACACGCGCAGAATACTACGATCTCGAACACCTTTGGGACGACGCAGCGATCACACAGATCGCTGATCTCGACTAAATACGACACCCACACACGGCCGCGCTTTTGCGGCCGTGAACAAATCGAACGCCCATGTCCAAAAAGAACAATAAATCTCCGCAGGAGCCCAAGATGCCAAGATTCAACCTGACTTGGTTGTATTTTTCCATCATCGCCATTATGGCGGCTTCCTCTGGTTCGGCAACTCCAATCGGCAGCTCCTCAAAAGGGTCAGCTATTCGGAACTCAAACAATACATCGCCAAAGGCTATGGCAATGAAATCATTGTCGACAAAGGCGAAGGACAAATCAGTTTAGCGGTTCGTCGGAACACATCCGCACGGTTTTTCACCAAAGTGCCGAACAAGTGGGCGCGCAACCCAAGGTGCGTGCCAAATACCCCTCTGCCGATCGGGTGAGATGACTACCTCAACTCGATACAATACAAAGGCAAGGTGACGTATGACGAGACGCACAATTATTTTTGATGACACTCTTGGGCGCCGTGTTGCCCATCCTCCTCTTTTGCCGCCATTTGGTTGTTCGCCTTGCGCGCGGCATGGGCGGCGCTGCCAATGGCATTTTCGGCGTGGGCAAGAGCAAAGCCAAGGGAGTATACCAAAGGCGAAGGCGTGAACATCACCTTCAAGGACGTGGCGGTCAAGAGGGCGCGAAAACAAGAGGTGAAAAGAAATTGTGGACTTCCTCAAGAATCCCGACAAATACACCGAGTTGGGCGGTAAAATCCCCAAGGGTGCGCTCCTCGTCGGCCCTCCGGGAACCGGTAAGACCTTGTTGGCGAAAGCCGTTGCGGGCGAAGCCGGCGTACCCTTCTTCTCCATGTCAGGCTCTGACTTCGTCGAAATGTTTGTCGGCGTGGGAGCGAGCCGCGTTCGCGACCTTTTCGAAAAAGCCAAGGAGAAAGCGCCCTCAATCGTATTCATCGACGAAATTGACGCCGTGGGTCGCGCCCGTTCCAAGGGAGCAAGTTTCGGCGGCAACGACGAACGCGAAAATACCCTCAACCAACTGTTGACGGAAATGGACGGTTTCGGCACGAACTCCGGTGTCATCATTCTCGCCGCGACCAACCGTGTCGACGTGCTCGACCAAGCTTTGTTGCGCGCCGGACGTTTCGACCGTCAAATTTACGTCGATCTCCCCGATCTGCCCGAACGCATTGCGATCTTCAACGTGCATTTGCGTCCCCTCAAGCTGCAACCCGGCTTGGACATCGACCTCCTCGCCCGACAAACGCGGGCTTCTCGGGCGCCGACATCGCCAACGTCTGCAGCGAGGGCCGCTCTCATCGCCGCACGCCACAGCCGTGAGGCGGTGACGAAACAAGATTTCCTCGATGCCGTGGATCGTATCATCGGCGGTTTGGAAAAGAAGACGCGCGTCATGACCAATGAGGAAAAACGCGCCATCGCCATCCACGAAGCCGGCCATGCTTCGGTGTCGTGGTTGCTCGAACACGCCAATCCCCTCGTCAAAGTCACCATTGTGCCCCGCGGTCAATCGCTCGGCGCCGCTTGGTATCTGCCGGAAGAGCGCTCCATCACCACCAAGGAGCAAATGCTCGACGAAATCTGCGCAACGCTGGCGGTCGTGCCGCCGAAGAAGTCTTCCTCGGCCGCATTTCGAGCGGTGCACTCAACGATTTGGAGCGCGTCACGCAACGTGCCTACGGTATGGTGGCCTACTTGGGCATGAGCGAGAGTTTGCCCAATCTCTCTTACTACTCCAACCAAGAAAGTTTCCAAAAGCCGTATTCCGAAGAGACCGGTCGCCGCATCGATGCGGAAGTGTCGCGCCTCATCAACGAACAATACGAACGCGCCAAGCGCATTCTCACCGAAATGCGGCGAAACACAACGAACTCGCCGATCTGCTCTGCGAGCACGGTGATTTTCGCCGCCGACGTGACCAATATCTTCGGTCCGCGTCCGTGGAAGAAACCGCGCCGAGATCATCATGGAAGAACAACCGCCCGTTCACCAAGAAACACCGGCAGACGCGTCGCCCACATCGGCGAGAGGCCATGACACCCACCGCCGACTCCGGCAGCGGAAACCGCAAAATCTGTAGGAGAAAGCGGCAACACGCCCGAAACCTCAGGGCCTTCTGCCTCACACCCCGTGGATGCGCCGTTCTCTCCCAACTGATTCATTTCCAACCTCAACATGAACAATCTCGTGCTTCGCGCCATCACCGGCGCACTCTACGTGGCCGCTCTCGTCGGCTGCACCTTGGGAGGTGAAATCGCGTTCTTCATCTTCTTCACGCTGGTCGGCGCGCTGACCGCTTGGGAGTTTATCACCAACGTCAACGCGCACGACGGGGCAACGGCCAACCGCTTCATCGCAACAGCTGCCACGGTGGCATTTATGGTCGCCTTCCGCGAATGTTGCTACCCCGGCCACCTCACCTACGCGCACTTCCTGCCGTTTGTGGCCACCCTGCTCTATCTGCTCATCAGCGAATTGTATCGCAACGAACCGCATCCGCTGAAAAACTGGGCTTATGCCTTCGCCGCTCAATTATATATTGCGTTGCCGTTCTCGATGATCTTCCTGCTCGGTGTGCACTATGATCCGGCGGCGGTGCGGCGAGTTTCAACGGCTGGTTGCCGCTGTCCGTTTTTCTTCTTCCTTTGGACGAGCGACACCGGCGCCTACCTCTGCCAGTTCGGCCTTCAGCGGTTCGTTCCCATAAACTCTTCCCGCGCATCTCGCCCAACAAATCGTGGATCGGCTCCGTGGGTGGCGGCGTGCTCGTGGTCATTCTCGCTCTCGTCCTCAGTCAGGTGCTTCCCGACGTCGCCCTCAGCCCCCTCGGCTGGATCGGTCTCGGATTGACCGTCTGCGTTTTCGGCACGTGGGGCGATTTGGTCGAAAGTCTCTTCAAGCGCCACCTCGGCATCAAAGACAGCGGTAAGATTCTCCCGGACACGGCGGAATGCTCGACCGCTTCGACTCGGCACTCCTCGCCATTCGGCCGCGGTGCTCTATATGCAATTCGTAGCCAAAGCATTTTGATATTCGTTCCACCTCGCAACGAAATTCATTCTCTCCTTATTGAATAAGCGTGCATTTCTTTGGAATGCACGCTTTCTTTGATTCCCTCCTTCACCGCGAGGTCAGCGCCAAACCTTCTCCATATCGACCTCCTCCAACCTATGATTTTTGCTATTTGGTGGGGGCAATTCTTGGTAAATCCAAAGAAAAAACTTACTTTTGTCGAATAAGTACCCCATCCCTTTCCCGATGTCAGATCCCGGTTCCCCTCTCACTTCCACTGCCGCCCGACAACCCCACTGGTTCATTCTCTGTGGAGCCCGTATGTGGGAAGAACAGGCGCGCGAACTCCTGGTAGCCCGCGGTTTTCGCGCTTTTGTGCCGCTGCGTCCTGCATCTCGCATGAGCAAGACAGGGAAAGTGGTGCTGCGTCCGCAACCGCTGCTCGCCGGTTGGGTCTTCGTCTACGCCACTTGGCAAGAACTCGAAGACTTCAAGCAGTTTGTGCAACACCGTCACGGGAAGAAACTCTATTTCCACGTGCGTCGCCAAACCTTGCAGCCGGTGGCCGGCTCCGGTCGCACCACTCCCATCACGCGCAACCGCATCACTCTCATCGACGAGGCGGAAATGGAGCGTTTCATCACCTTCTGCACCGCCGCACAAGACGATTTGCGCTTCTTCACCCCCGAAGAAGTGAAACTCAAAACCGGCGATCGAGTGCGCGTCATCGGCGGCCCGTTCAACGGACAAGAGGGCTATTTCCTAAAAACAGCGGGAGAAAGCGCTCAAAAGTCTCGTCATCGAACTGCCCGGCTGCCTTTTGGCCGCCACCACCACCGTTCTTCCCGAACTGGTTCAAGTGATCGAACGCGGAAAGAGACTGAATGCAACAGAAAACAGCGCACCCACCTTTAAGAGGCGCACAGGTTGTAACCAAACACACTCCACTCTTTGAGTGAAAAATCACTCCACTTTTTGGTAAAAACCTCTCTACTTTTGAGCAAAAGTAGTCTACTTTCGGGACCAAAACGTCCCACCTTTTAGTATAACATCATCACCATGAAAGGAATTGTCCTTGCGGAGGTAGCGGCACGCCTCTATCCCATCACCAAAGGGATCAGCAAACAGCTGCTTCCCATCTTCGACAAAACCGATGGTCTACTATCCCATCTCGGTACTGATGCTCGCCGGCATACGGGATATCCTCATCATCTCCACCCCCACGACCTGCCCGGTTTCGCCGCCTGTTGGGCGACGGCTCTGACTTCGGGGTGAAATTCACCTATGCCGAACAGCCCTCGCCCGACGGTTTGGCACAAAACCTTCCTCATCGGTCGCGAATTCATCGGCGAGGACAGCGTCTGTCTCGTGCTCGGCGACAACATCTTCCACGGCGCCCGGCTTCAGCGGGATGCTCAATCGGCCGTCTCCACAGCCGAAAAAGACAACAAAGCCACCGTTTTCGGCTACCGCGTCAACGACCCCGAACGCTACGGCGTGGCCGCTTTCGACGCGGAGGGCAACTGCACCTCTATCGAAGAGAAACCCGAGCAACCAAAAATCCAGCATGCCGTGGTCGGTGACTTTCTATCCGAACTCCGTCGTCGATATTGCCCGCCCGGCATCCGCCCCTCGGCACGCGGCGGACTGAAATCACCACCGTGAACCAAGAATATCTCGAACGCGGTCAACTCAAAAGTGCAAACCCTCGGTCGCGGTTTCGCTTGGCTCGACACCCGGCACGCATGGTCGCTGTCGAAGCCTCCACCTACATCAGAAGTGCTCGAAAAGCGCCAAGGCTTGAAAGTGGCCTGCCTCGAAGACATCGCCTACACCCAAGGTTGGCTCACGGCCGACGACCTGCGTCGCATCGCCGAGACCCATGCGCAAAAACCAATACGGGCAGTACCTTCTCAAACGTGCCGCCGAACAACAATAAAAACGGAGTACTCTCCTTTTCAATAGTCAAGGAACCAGTGCCATCGCAGCGCCACAGTTTGCGCTCCCACACATCGTGGTTCGCCCTGCTCCAGTTTCACCTACAATGAACGTCATTTTCCACCTCGCTCGAAGGTCGTCATCCTCGAACACGTGTGTTCGAAGACGCGCGCGGCTATTTCTTCGAATCATTCTCCCAACGCGAATTTGACGAAAAAGTTCGTCCCATCCGCTTTGTCCAAGACAACGAATCGCGCTCCACACGCGGTGTCATGCGCGGTCTCCACTATCAGCGCATGCCCCACACGCAGAGCAAACTCGTGCGCTGCACCCAGGCTGTGGTCGACGTCGCCGTAGACATCCGCCACGGTAGTCCACTTTTCCGGACAACTGTGGCCGTCGAACTCTCTGCCGAAAAACCACCGTCAGCTCTTCATTCCGCGCGGATTCGCTCACGGTTTCGCCGTGCTCAGCGACATCGCCGTGTTCGAATCTAAGTGCGACAATTTCACGCCGAGATCGGATGCGGTATTTCCTTGCTCGACGAACGCCTCGACATCGACGCTGGCGCACTGCCCGTAGCCGACGCCCTGCTCAGCGAAAAAGATCTGCACCATCCCTCTTTGGCGAAGCCCCCGCCGACTTCCACATCGACGATCGGCTCTATTGAATCCCATCCCCCATGCAAATTCTCGTCACCGGCGCGGGCGGTCAACTCGGCAGCGAAATTCGTCGCCTCTCCGCCGCCACGCCGCACAGCTTTCACTTCACTGATGTCGCCGCACAAGCCGATCCGCTCACGCTGCCTCTCGACATCACCGACCGCGAAGCCGTTCTTCGCTTCGTGAACGACAATGCCATCGACTGCATCATCAACTGCGCCGCCTACACCAACGTCGACGCCGCCGAAAAATGATCGAGCGTTGCGATCTCATTAACCACCTTGCCGTGAAAATCTCGCACTCGCCGCCCACGCGGCCCGATGCTGGTTGAGTGCACATCTCCACCGACTACGTGTTCGGCGCCGAACCCTGACACCCCCTGCCGCGAAGACCAGCAAAGGCACGCCCCACGGCGTGTACGGCGCAACAAAACTCCCGCGGCGAACAAGCCATTCGCCGCGTCGGTTGCAAGCACCTCATCTTCCGCACCGCCTGGCTCTACAGTCCCTATGGAAAGAATTTCGCCAAGACCATGCTCCAACTCACGGCGCACGCGCCCCGAGGTGAAAGTCGTCATCACGACCAGTGCGGCACCCCCACCGCCGCCGCCGATCTGGCCGGCGCCCTCCTCACGATCCTTTCGCAACCGCTGACGGCCGACCATCGGCACCTACCACTATTCAGACGAAGGCGTTTGCTCGTGGTACGACTTCGCCGTGGCCGTGGCACGTGAAGCCGGTCCACCGACTGCCGCGTGCTGCCCTGCCGCTCCTCCGAATATCCAGCCCCGTGCGGCGTCCGATAGCGAGCGTACTCGACAAAACGAAGGTCAAAAACCACCTTCGGCCTCGAAATCCCTATTGGCTCGACAGTCTGCGCACCTGCATCGCCCGTCTGCGCGACAGCGAAAACGAGTCTAACCCGCTTGCTCAGCCCCAACACTCCACGCTATGCACACCATCGTCATCACCGGCGGCGCGGTTTTCATCGGCAACCACGTCGTGCGCCGTTTTGTTCAGCAATATCCCGACTACCATATCATCTGCCTCGACGTCCTCACCTACGCGGCAACGGCCAACCTCGCCGACGTGGAAAACGCGCCGAACTATGAGTTCGCCCGCCTCGACATCTGCGACTACGCCGCCGTGCGCCGTCTGCTCGAAGAGAAGCACGTCGACGGCATCATTCACCTCGCCGCCGAAAGCCACGTCGATCGCTCCATCAAAGATCCGATGTGCTTCGCCCGCACCAATGTGATGGGCACCCTCAGCCTACGCAGGCTGCCCGCGACTGTTGAGTCGCTGCCCGAACGCTACGAGGCAAGCGCTTCTATCACATCTCCACCGACAGAAGTGTACGGTGCCCTTGACATCACACGCCCGGCGACACCGCCCCCTCGGCGACGACTTCTTTATCGAAACCACCCCACAGCCCTCACTCCCCCTACTCGGCCTCCAGAAAGCCTCGAGCGACCACTTCGTGCGCGCCTACCATGACACCTACGGCATGCCGACGCTCATCAGCAACTGCTCGAACAACTACGGCCCCAACCAGTTCCCCGAGAAGCTCATTCCGCTGCTCATCAACAACAACACGCCACCGTCGCCCCCTCCCCGTCTACGGCAAAGGCGAAAACGTACGCGACTGGCTCTATGTCGTGGATCACGCTCGTGCCATCGACCTCATCTATCACAAGGGGCAATAGCCGACACCTATAATATCGGCGGTTTCAACGAATGGCGTAACATCGACATCGTACGCCTCGTGGTGCCGCACCGTCGATCGCCTGCTCGGACGCCCCGAGGACGCCGATCTCGACCTCATCACCTACGTCACCGACCGCGCCGGCCACGACTTGCGCTACGCCATCGACTCCACAAAGCTCAAAAACGAACTGGGTTGGGAACCCTCCCTCCAATTTGAACAAGGCATCAGAAACCGTGCGCTGGTATCTCGACAACCAAGACTGGATGGATCGCATCACCTCGGGCGACTACCTGCGCTACTACGAACGATGTACGCCCGGTCGTTGACGTCGCCGCCCTCCGCCTTTCAGCCCCTTTCCACAGCAGAGTGGGAAGTAAATGACAACTAGCGCCATTTACTTCCCTCTTTTTCTATTGGTCGTTCGTGGAATTTGCTTTATATTTGCGCACACGAACAAACAATACTAACCTCCATATCCATGAAGTTATTTACGCAATTTGCTCTGCTCTGCTGCCTCGGCCTCCCGCTTTCAGCACAAGCCCAAAGTGGTTTCAGCCTCAACAGCAGACCCGCTTCTAACCCGGACAACGAACGGTTCCCGTACCCCGTGCCCTCTCCTCGCCAGCTCAAGTGGCGGAAACAGAGTTCTACGCCTTCTTCCACTGCAACGCATGAACACCTACACGGTTTGGAATAGGGTAAAGGTAATGAAGACGTAAATCGTTTCGCCCCCTCACCCAAAGTGCCCAACCCGAGCAGTGGCTTCAAGCCGCCAAAGACGCCGGCATGCGCGGTGGTATCGCGTTGATCAAGCACCACGACGGTTTCTGCCTCTGGCCCACCGCCACCACCAACCACAACGCTACGGCCTCTTCCAACGTCAACGCCAAGAATACCAACATCCCCGCGACTTCGCCGATGCGCGCGCAAGCTCGACATGAAATATGGCTACATCTCGCCTTGGGATCGCAACTCGGCTCTCTACGGCACCGACCGCTATGTAAAGAGGGTGTTCTTGCGCCAATGTCTCGAAGCCGCACTGTGCGGCAAAGACCAATTTGAAATGTGGTTTGACGGCGCCAACGGCGGCGACGGCTACCCCGGTGGCCAAAACAAGACCATCAACGTCGGCGACGCCAATGTCTACTACGACGTGCCCAACCTCCGCGACTCCGTCAAGATCCTCCCCGACTGCGTGATGTGCGGTGTCGGCGGCGAGCTCGCTGGATTGGTAACGAACAAGGCTGGGCGGTGAAACCAACGCTGGTGCATGGGCGACGGCACAAAGCGGCAACATCAACGGCTGGTACTGGCATCCCGGTGGGAAACGACGCCAAAGCCACCAACATGGGTTGGTTCTGGCACAACGGCAGCCCCGCCTCGGCCGAACGCCTCTTCCAGATGTATCTCGAGCGGTAGGTCGCAACGCCACGCTCATCCTCAACCTCCGCCCGACCAATCAGGGTTCACTGCCCAACGCCACCGTTAGAACGATGGAAAGCAACTCGGCAATTACATCAGCGAGCGCTTCAAGACCAACCTCGCCAAGACGGCCACCGTGGTCGCCAGCGAAACGCGCCGGCGCGGTCCGCAACTTGACGTGAAGAACCTCTTCGACAGCGCAGCACCGACCTACTGGGCCACGAACGACGGCGCGACGAAGCAAACCGCCTCACCTTCACTCGGGACGCCCCCAAACCCTGCGCTACGTCGACCTCATGGAACTTGTCGCCAAAGGACAACGCGTCAAGAAGTTCAAGATCGAAGTCACCGAAGACGGCACCACGTGGAAACCCACGGGCGGCAACATCGCCGACCACCATCGGCTACAAGCGCATCATCCCCTCAACGGTGGCACCGAGACACAGCTCGACCGTAGCTACCAACGCCGTCGGTCTGCGCATCACGATCGAAGATGCCAGGCTTGCCCCTTGCTCAAAAGCGTAGCCATCTGATAATCTGTAAAAGCCCACCCACGATGAAGTTCAAACATATCCTCCCCAGTGGCTGCCCTGGCTGCCGATGGCCGCCTCCGCGCTAGCGTCTACCTCCCCACCCTCGATTTCGAACAGACCACCTGGAAAGCCCTCGGTGTTTTTCGACACGTGGGAGGCCTCTCCCTTCCGCGCGCCCTCACGGCAACTGTGCCCTGCTCGACCAACCCACCACGAGCGAACTCAGACCCCATCGACGGCACGCCCGTCAACAGCTCGAGCAAAGTGCTCGCCGTGCAGCGCTCACGCTACGGCTCCGAACGCTTCGGCGCCCGCATCACGCTCAACAGGCCCTTCGACCTCACCGCCACGCCCAAATACGTCACGCCTGGATCCACGCCCAAAGCCGGACGCGCCATGATCATCGGCCTCGGTAGCGCAAAGACCGTCCCGGTCAAAGCGACGACGTCGTGCAGTTTGCTCAAATCACAGGTTCTGCGCTCTGAAAGCCAACCAATGGCGGGAAGTCGTGCTTCCCGCTGCGGTAACGAGGCGTGCGAGATTCTGGCCTGTCATCGTGCCCCCACTGCAGCCCGCACGATCTCACCGAAGACTTTGCCGCCTACATCGACAATGTCAGCGTGAACGACATCCCACCGTCGCTCATCACGGGCTACTACCCCACCGCTGTCGAGCAAGAAGCAAGCCTACACTCGCAACGACCGTCACCTCGACGCCCGTTCGTCTCACGGTGGACGGCAAGACGCAGGCCTACAACGTGCCCACGCCGCGTACGGTCTACGCAACGCCGGCGCCGCAGCCCTCTTCGCCAAGCCGGCGACGTTGTGACGCCCTCCGTGTCTTACACGGCACTTGGATGCACAGCTACGTCTACCTCGACAAGAACCAAGACGGACAATTCGATCCGCAAACCGAACTCGTCAGCTACTCCTACTATCAAAGGTAAGAACAGCGAAAGGTCAAGCTGTGAGCAGCGGCAACACCATCCAGCCGCGTCCCTTCACCATCCCCGCCGACCTCGCCCCGGCATCTACCGTCTGCGCTACAAAGTGAGACTGGGACAACAACGATCCCCTCGGCTCGGGCGACGTGCTCAAACACGGCGGTGCCTTCGTCGACATCCGTCTCAACGTCCACGGCCCACACCGCCAGCCCTACGCCAGCAAAACCTCAACGGTGAAATCATCACGCCCGAAGGTGCCATAGCTCGAGCTACTAGCGCCCTTCGGTCAGCCCTTCACCGTGAAGATGAAGACCCGCCGACGGCTTCGAATACGCCGGTATGATTGTGAAGCACGGTTATCGCCTCACCGCCGACAGCCTCTCGAAAGACAACGTGCAATGGGAAACCATCCGTGTGCCGCGCAGCATCTTCAAAGGCCGACAACACCTTCACCCTCCGGCAGGTGGATGGATGGCGAGATACTTCTCAAGGTCTCTTCATCGAAAACGGCAAGTACCAGCGAAACCCGCTCCCCAGTGGTATTCGCGTTTCACCCCGGTGAGATTGTCAATGGCAAGTTCGCCACGGTTCACAGTGGTACTCCATGCAGATCGGCCAACAGGGCTACGTCCTCCAAAGCCGACGGCACGCAGAAGACCCTCGAGCTCGCCGACACCGAAGTGAGATCGCAGATGGAAAACAACTCTGGTGCTTCGTGGGCAGCAACGCCGAAGGCTTTCGCATCTACAACCTCGCAGCCGGCACGGGCTATGTCCTCGCCGCGCCCACCAATATGGGCAACGACAAGGCGGTAGCTCCTTTCCCCACCCTGCAACCCGTAGGATCCATTCCCCAAAGGCTATTCGGCTGTTTGGCGTTTCTCCGACTCTAACGACCTCGGCAAGAGCGGTCCCGCCTACGCCGCCTACATGTACGAAGACGGTATCCCGCCAACGCAAAGTGAACAACCGCAACAACAAGTTCGCCTTCTGGAACGGCGGTGCCGACAAGGGTTCGACCCTCACCATTCTGCCCGTCACCTCCAACCTCACCACGAGCGTTGCCTCCGTCGCACTACGCAAAACGTGGTCAGCGGTCCGACCTATGACCTCGCCGGTCGCCGTGTGGCTACAAAACACCCGCGGTGTCCTCGTGCAGAAAAGGCAAAGTAGTCGTTCGCTGATTCCAAGAGATCCTTTCGCGGCGCACGCGCCCACTCATTCCCCAAGCGGGCAGCCACTTCCCTGTGGCTGCCCGCTTCTGTATGTTGATGCGACGGCAGCCATCCGACAATGAGGCGCTTAGCTGGTCACTTGCACAATACATGCATAACACATCGTATAAACAAGAAACTATACAAATTCAGCAACAAAAAAAACAGTCATAGAGCGTTTATAATTGCATTTTGCCAAACACGAATAACAAAACGTCTAAAACTGCACACAGAATCCCACTTTTCAAGACAAAAACCACTCAAACGTATAGCAAAACACGACACATTTCAACATTTTTAGATTTGACTTCCCTAAAAATGCAAACTTAAATTAGCATTTCGGACGCTAAAAAGTTAAAACCGCCCCCTGTGCTTCATTTTTCAGCGTGTAGCTTTGCCAAAAGAGTGTATAATCCTATATTTGCAAATACATACAATCGCAAGTCACAAAACAGGTGGTTCACTTGCTCGGGAGCGCAGCGATTGCTCTCCCTCTGTAACATAGATCAGCCAATCCAAATCAACAATAAGATGAACAAGAAGTCAGTCACACTCGGCGTAGCGCTCTTGATGAGCGGCGTAGCGATGGCACGAACAGCCGTGTTGGGTCACGTATCCGACAGCGCGAAGGCAATCCCATCGTCAACGCAGCAGTACGCATCGGCACCCCACACCGTGGCCCTCACCGACGGTAAAGGTAATTTTTCTCGTTAGCCAAAGTGCCCGCCGGCACAGTCTCTACGATCGCCTATGTGGGTATGAAACCCCGCACCATGGAGATTAGTAAGAACGGCACGGTGAACGTAGTGCTCGAATGGGACGACTCCAACCTGAACAGAAGCAATCGTGGTAGCCTACGGCACGGCGAAGAAAGCCTCGTTCACGGGTTCCGCTGCCACGATGAGCGCGCAGAGCTCGAAAATCGTCAAGTTGCTGACGTTTCGCGCGCCCTCAACGGCACCGTGGCCGGCGTGCAGACCACCAGCAACAACGGTCAGCCCGGTACCTCCGCCACCATCCGTGTCCGCGGTTTCGGTTCGATCAATGCCGAGATGAACCCCCTCATCGTCCTCGACGGCGTTCCCTACGACGGCGATCTCTCGTCGATCAACCCCAACGACATCGAAAACATCTCGGTGCTCAAAGATGCCGCCTCTGCCGCCCTCTACGGTGCGCGCGGTGCCAACGGTGTGATGCTCATCACCACCAAGAAGAGTAAATCAGGGCGATGCCAAAGTGCAGTTCGAAGGCCGCTGGGGTGTGAACTCGCGCGAGATCTCGAACTACGATGTCATCCGCGATCCCAAAGCCTACATGACGCACCTCTACCAAGGCTTCTACAACGAAAACATCTTTAACAACGACCTCACCCCCGCTGAGGCAATGACCGATGCCAACGTGCGCATCGTCGATAAGCTCGGCTACCCCGTATTCACCCCCAAGGGCGAACAGCTCTTCGATGCCAGACGGCGCCTTCAACCCCAATGCCACCCTCGGCCAGCATGGTGCGCGACAAGCAGGGCAACGCCCTCTACTATCTCCGCCCCGACAACTGGGAAGACGAGACCTTCCGTCAGAACACGCGCCAAGAGTACAACCTCAGCGTGTCGGGCGGTAACGAGCCTTCAACTACTATTGGGGCGGCGGTTTACCTCAGCGACGAAGGTATCATCGACAACTCCGGCTACAACCGCTATCAGCACCCGCCTAAATGTCGACTACCTGGCCAAGTCGTGGCTCAAGGTCGGCGCCAACCTCGGCTACGCTTACAGCAACAGCGCCTATCCCGAAGAGCAGACCAACAAGTATGGTACCAGCTCGGGCAACGCTTTCTACGTGGCCAACAGCATAGCTCCCGTCTACCCCATGTATGTGCGCACCCCCGATGGAAACTTCATGCACCACCCCACCACGGGACAGCAGATCTTCGACTTCGGCGACGGCCAATATGTGCCTTACGAGCGCAACTTCATGTCGCTCTCCAACCCTGTGGGCGACTTGAAGAACAATGTGCACGAATTCCTCACCGACCTCTTCACCGGTCGCTGGTATGCCAACGTAATGCCCCTCAAGGGCTTGACGCTCACCGCTTCTTTGGGTCTCACGGTCGACAACACCCGCGAACACTCGGCCACTTCGTCTCTCATCGGACAGCATGCCAATTCGGGTGGTGAAGCCAGTCAGAACTCACTCACCAACGCAGCCTCAACCAGCAATACCTCGCCACCTACAAGACCGCTTGGGGTCAGCACAGCGCCGATTTCCTCCTCGGTTTCGAACGCTACGACCGCCACACCGAAGAGTTCTCCGCCAGCGGCACTGCACCTCTACCGCGACGGCGTGTGGGCGGTGAACAACACGATCAACAAGCGCAATGGTAGCCGCAAATACAACGAATACTCCACCGCCGGTTTCTTCGGTCGTGTCAACTACGACTGGGCTCAGAAAGTATTTCGCCAGCTTCAGCTTCCGCCGCGACGGTTCTTCGCGCTTCCATCCCGACCATCGTTGGGGCAACTTCTGGAGCCTCTCGGGTGCATGGGACGTGGCGAAGGAGTCGTTCATGAAGCCCTACCGCTGGGTCGACCTCCTCAAGGTGAAGGGCTCGTTCCGGTCAGCAGGGTAACGACGACATCGGCAACGACTACGCTTACCTCAACCAATATAAGTTGACGGGCGCCAACAGCGCCCTCAGCGATGCCGACCTCACCTACAAGGGCAACAAGGACCTCACTTGGGAAAAGAGCAATTCGTTCAACGTGGGTGTGGACTTCAGCCTGTGGAGCGGTAAACTCTCCGGTTCGGTCGAATACTTCAACCGCCAAACCACCGACATGCTCTACAACAAGCCCGTCGCCCTCTCCAACGGTTACGCCAAGACACCCATGAACATCGGTTCGATGCGCAACAGCGGTGTGGAAATCGACCTCAACTCCGTGCTCCTCCACAACAGCCACCTCAAATGGACAGTTGCCGCCAACGCCACCTTCTTGAACAACAAGATCCTCAAGCTCCACCCCGACTTCGCCAAGGAAGGCATCAAAGACGGTTCGCGCCTCTACCAGAAGGTCAAAACATGTTCCAGCTCAACCTCGTTGAATATGCGGTGTAGACCCTGTCAACGGTCGCGCCATGTATTGGACTGTCGAGGACAACCAACGCGTCCTCACCGGCAGCTGGGACGACGCTTACAACAACGGCCGCCGCGCCATGGGCAACCTCCTGCCCACCGTCACCGGCGGTTTGAGCACCACCCTCGAAGCCTACGGATTCGACCTCTCCGTTTCGGCCTCCTTCCAGCTTGGTGGTAAAGTGCTCGACGAAGGTTACAAAGCTTTGATGCACGTTAAGACTGGAGATGCCGGTCACGCTTGGCACAAGGACATCGCCCGCGCTTGGACGCCCCAAAACCGCCGCACCCCTGTGCCGCGTCTCGACGCCGGCGACAGCAATGCCAACGCCACTTCGACCCGCTTCCTTGTCTCGTCCGACTACTTCTCGCTCAACAACGTCACCCTCGGCTACACCCTGCCGCGCCACCTCGTGCGTCACGCCAAACTCAGCGCCGCTCGCCTCTATGCCGCCGCCGACAACCTCGCGCTCTTCTCTGCGCGCAAAGGCGTCGACCCTCGTCAGAGCCAAATTTACGTCTACGGCAACTCTTACACCGCTGTGCGCACGCTGTCCTTCGGTGTGAAACTCACCTTCTAATCCTCCAAACCGATTCACAATGAAATCACTATATCAATGGAGCCGGTTGTCGCTCGGCCTGCTCACTCTCCTCGCCCTCCCCGGCTGCACCGATCTCGACACCGCACCGCAGGGCAACACCGTCACCGAAGACCAGAAAACGGAACTCTATCACCCGCGTCCCCGAGCGCGCCTCGGCAGCCGTCAACGGTATCATGAGTCTTTTCTCGTTACGAAGCCACCTCTGAAGGTCACTGCGACTTCGGTTACGCCTCCGTGTTGCTCGGCTTTGATTGCCGCGGCACAGATGTCGTCTGCTTCACCCAGGGCTACAACTGGTTCTCACTCGAGACCCTCCTCGATGACAACAACGTCACCGACCGCTTCCCCGCATGGTGTGGAGCAACTGCTACGACCAGATCCGCGCCTGCAACGCCCTGCTCGCCGTGGTCAAGAGCGACGACACCAACCCCGTTACACGCTACAACCGCGCACAGGCTCAGGCCGTTCGCGCCTTCGACTACTTCACCCTCGCCCAGAGCTTTCAGTTCACCTACAAGGGACACGAGCAAGCCAACTGCGTACCCGGTGATCACCGAAGACAACCAAGCCGAAGCTGAGAAGAAGGGGCTTCGTCTCTCCACGGTCGAAGAAGTCTACAGCGCATCAACGATGACCTCGACTCCGCCGCGGTCAACCTCAAAGCCTCCGGCACCGAGCGCAGCGACCGCCGCTACGTCAGCGCCCGCCGTCGTCTACGGTCTCCAAGCGCGTGTCGCCCTCGTGCAACAGCGCTGGGCCGATGCCGCCGCAGCCGCCGACAAAAGCCATTGCCGCCGCAGCCGCCGAAGGCATCACTCCCGCCTCTCGCGAAGCCGTGAGCAAACCCACCTTCACCTCCATGAAGGAAAACAACTGGATGTGGGGTATCAAAGATCGAAGAAACCGATCGCGTCGTCACCTCCGGAATCGTCAACTGGCCCGCGCACATGTGCACCTTCGCCTACGGTTATGTGATGCGTTGGCGCCACAAAGAGCATCAACAGCAAGCTCTACGCCACCATCCCCGCCACCGACGTGCGCAAAGGCTGGTTCCTCGACGAGAAGAGCCAATCGCCCAACCTCAGCAACACAACAGAAGCCTTCGTCAGACGCAAGCGGGCCTACACCAACGTGAAGTTCGACTCCTACAAGAGTGTCCTCCGTCAGTCCATCAACGCCCAAGACCTTCTCCTGATGCGCGTTGAAGAAATGTACCTCATCAAGGCCGAAGCCCTCGCCATGAGCGGCCAACCCGCCGAAGGTGCTCAGGTCCTCACCGACTTTGTCAAGACCTACCGCGATCCCGCCTACACCCTCACCGCCGGCACCGCCGAAGCCGTGCAAGACGCCGTGTGGATGCAGCGCCGCGTAGAACTCTGGGGCGAAGGGCTCTCCTACTTCGATCTCCTCCGCCTCAACAAGGGCATCGACCGCCGCGACGTAGGCTTCGAACAGAGCGCCAACTACAACGTCCCGGCCAACTCTCCGGTGATGCTCATCCCCATCCCGCAGAAGGAACGCGAAGCCAACAAGGCCGTGAAAGCCGAAGACTACAACCCCTTGGCCGAGAAGCCCCAGACCGTGCCTCTCACCCAGAAATAAGTTATTCGAGAAAATAACCCCCTTCAATTAAGTGTTTGTTTCGATCCGGGGCTCACCCCTTGTTCCGCAGCCCCCGGATCTTTTTTCTCATCAGCTCAAACAATGAAACTCAATATTCTTCCCCTCTTCGCCGCCGGCCTACTCGCCACCGCAGCGGCGGTGTCTTGCAGCGAAGACTCCTATTGGACCGATGTCGCAGCCTCACAGCTCGATAAATTCAGTTTCTTCCTCCCCATGGGCAACTTCAAATTCACCGATGCCGCCCCCTCGAAGAGGTGAAAAGTGAAAGCTCGTCCGCGCCACCTCAGCCGACAGAGCCCAGCTCACCCTTAAGCTCCACAGCAAGCTGGGCACCACCTCTCTCCCCAACCCCGTCGTGCTGTTTGCCAAAGGCAGCACCACGGCCGAGTGCGTCGTCAAGGTCAACCATGCCCTCCTCCCCAAAGAAAAGAATGCCGTAGACACCCTTTTCATCAATGCCGACCAAGTGTCGGGGCCGGCTACGGACAATATCTCTTGACGATCGAACACAAGAAATGATCCCGATCTCCCGGGCGGCTTGTCGACCTCGATTCGCCGATCGGCAACTTTCGTACTCAAAACCACTCCCCCTCGCGCCCAACGGCACGAGGGTGATGTTTCACGTCTTGCCGTGCAAGGTGCCGACGTCCCACGAGAATGCACTTGCGAAGAACAGTAAGAGAGGGAACTTTCGATGAAGTAAAAGGATATATACACCCACAAAACCATGCGAGTTTTCTGCAAGTATTTGACAGAAACATTGGGAATCACAACTATATTGACTACATTTGCAACCCAAACAAGTAACAATATGTCATCACATGATATTAAGAGTAACAGTTGAGAATTTATTCTCGTTCAAAGAAGAAGCTCAAATCAGTTTCGTTGCAGGTAAAAGCGATAAGCATCCGGAACAGGTTTGTCGCGCCAAAAAGCGTGATGATATTTCTGTACTCAAGGCGGGTATCATATATGGTGCCAATGCCTCCGGTAAGAGTAACATCATCAAGGCAGTTTCCCTTCTTCAGAAGATCGCTTTGGGAGGTGTCCCCAAGAACGAATTGGAGCCTTTTAAGCTTTCAACTTTAGGGAATAAGCCTTCTAAGGTTGAAATAGAAATCAAGGTTGGCGGGAAATACTACGCCTACGGGCGTTGAATTCTCTGTTAAAGGTGTGGTTGAAGAATGGTTGTTCGAGATCAACAGTCGTTCAGACACGGAGATCTATACACGTAAGGTGGTGGCCGATGGCAACTGTTTCACCTTTGGCACTAACACGGCCAACGAAGAGGAAAAGCAGCTTGTGGGCTTCATCAGCAAGAGTACTCCTAAGGTGACAGCTTTCTTTCTGAATACATCAAGCGAAACGGTAAAGGCATCAGTGCAATCAGTGAGGGTCTATCGCTGGATGAAAGAGAATCTAAAAATCATCTTCCCAAAAACAAAGTTCGAAGGGCTGTCAATCCGTGTGGAAAAAGATAAGCAATTTGCTGATGCCACAAAATCACTTCTTGATTATTTCAATACCGGTATTGTTGACATACGACGCGTTAAGGTGCCAAAGGAAAATATAGAATTACCCAAGGAACTGGTAACGGATCTACTCTCGGAAGCAGAACCCGGTAAAGGCATTGTTGTAGCTTCTCCATCCGGTTCTGCTATCTACTTCTTCGAGTCTGATGAAAATGGCGCAACGACCATCTATAAGCAGAACACAATCCACAAAGGTGAAGGTGACACAGAGGTTGCATTTGAGATGAATGAGGAGTCAGATGGGTCTATAAGAATCCTGGATTTCATCCCTATGCTCATTGATTTACGTCTGAACGAGAGCGTCTATCTGATCGATGAAATTGATGAAGTATGCATCCTATGCTTTCTCAGAAGATGCTTGAGTATTACTTCAGACACCTCAAAAGCAGACAAAGACACTCAACTGATCTTCTCCACCCACGAGATCCAATCTGCTTAACTTAGAGCTCATTCGTGCCGACGAGATTGTGGTTTTGTTGAGAAAGCTACAGATGGAGCTTCTCATTTCACCTCTCTTGCAGAGTACAAGCCGAGAGAAAACATTCGCAAAGGGTATCTTCAAGGTAGGTATGGTGCAATACCCTTTTTTGCACCTATCAACAACCTAAAATGGTGAGCTATGAGAAAGCATAAGAGCTTTGAGCGCCCGGAAGGGGTTAGATCCGGTCGCCTTGTAGTCATTGCGGCAGAAGGTAAAGAAACCGAGAACATCTACTTCGAACAGCTGAAGGTTTCCTTGCATGCCTCCGGTGTACAGATCGAGGTCTTGCGAAGAGATTCTAATAGGTCCAGTCCGGAGCATGTCTATCGTCAGATTCAAGACTTTGCTGCAAAATATGATATGGATGAAGACGATCAGTTATGGGCGGTTGTTGACAAAGACCAATGGACGGAGCAAATGCTTTCCGGTGTAGCTAAGAAGTGTTCACAGAACAAACGTTTCTTTTTTTGCGTCAGTAACCCCTGTTTTGAGCTATGGCTCATTCTGCATCTTGAGGATGTAGCACAGTATGCAGAAGAAGACAGGAAGAGTTTGTCCGAGAACAAGAAAATCAAACGCAACGGCGACACTTGGACAAAGAACAGGCTTCGTGAGCTCATGGGCAGCTATCGCGAATCGAAATACGAAGTCACAAAACTTCTCCCCGAAATTGAAAAGGCAATCGAAAGAGCAAGCAATTTGGACAGCAATCCCAATGACAGGTGGCCTCAGTCTGTGGGTACCAGAGTCTATCGGCTTGTCAAGAGCATCTTAGGAAAACAATAGCCTCACAAGCAAAGAGGGTTCAGTCGGACATTTGGAATGATGCGGCAACTGTGTGGTTCAACCGAGGTATTAGCCGCGTCAAACGCTTGATATCAGACAATGGAGGAGAAGCCCCACACTTCGATGTTACCAAGATAACGGCTTTCGAAGTAACCGCTCATTCAGCCATAAAAACAGCTGATAAACAAGACATTAAAAACGTCAGCAAGGAAAACGCTTACCAAGTTAATTCCGAATTACTTCTCGGTTCGAGAAGAAAAAACTTAGTCTTACTCCTTGCTTGTTTAGTAGAACCGCAGAGCGCCTCCGCCCTATCTCAACGCTTAGGACTTACAGACAGAACACTGCGCAATCGATATTTGAGCAAGCTGCTGCAAGCTGCTGTCATCGAACGAACCATACCGGAAAAACCCACTAGTAGAAATCAACGATACAAACTCAAATAAGAGATCGCCCCGTGGTTTTACAAAACCATCGTCCTCTGCGCCGTGAGATTTTCACAGACGAGGTAGTTCTTCCCACCCTCTCATCACACGCCCACCGCCCCACACGAAAATTCCCCCTCGCGTCCTTGGGCGCGAGGGGAATCGTATATACGACAGCGCACGCGCTCAGAATTCGAGTTGCTCCGCCGTTTTGCGCAGCCGTTCGGCCAAGTCCAAGAACGCGCCGCGCAGTTGTTCGGCTTCCGATCGGGTGAAGCCGTCCGGTCGGCCGTTGCCGTCATGCCCATTGAGTTTGTGATAGAACCAAGACGCACTGCGATCGAAATAGGCTTCGGCTATTTCGCCCCAGCAAATAAAATCTTCCACGTCGTCAAAACGGCGACGCATATCCGTGATGCGGTCTGATTTAGAAACAACTGTCATCATATCATTTTCTGTTTTTAGTGGGTGAACAGCCGATTTCCATCGGCCGCGAAGCGATGCGTCGGTGGCCGTCTGCCCTGTTCGGCATCGGGAGAGTCGGCAGCATACCACCGGCGTAAGCTTATCGATAACAACTTCTCATCAGGAGATCGAAAACATCTCGTGCATATCGTTTGAGCCGAACATTCCCATTGGGATAAGCCCTGTGGTAATTTCTGATGGCTTCGATCAATTCATTCTCACCTTCTGTGAGAAGTTTTTCAATGATAGGTTCGTTTTCTGTTGCCATATCCTTCAACTTACGCTGCAAATATAGTACATTATTTTTGCTACCACACACATTTTATCCCACTATTTATTTCTCCCCTCACACGAAGAAGAGCGCCACGCCCGCCACGCTGATGAGCGCGCCCAGCACTTCGCGGCGCGTCACGCGCTGGCCGAAGAGCACATGCGCCGGCCAGAGGATGAGCACGGGCGAGAGCGACATGATCGTCATCGCCACCCCCGTCGAGGGTGTATTGCGTGGCCATGAGCGAGAGCGACACCCCCTACGAAGGGGCCGAACACCACCGTGGCCGCCATGAGCAGCCAGCCGCGGCCGTCAGTGCAGGCACGGCGCAGCGCGTCGCCCTTGCCCGCCAAGAAGAGAAGGAGCAGAAAGCCCGGCAGCCCCGCCACGGCGCGCATCTGCGTGGCCGCAAACGGCAGGAGAAAGGCCGTCGACGTCCCCACCTTCGCCGCCGTCCACACCGCCGCATAGTGTTTCAAGCCCCACGGCCGAGAGCGTCAGCCCCAAGCCCTGCCCCACGCCCGGCGCCGATGCCCAGCAGCACGCCCGCGCGTCGGCAGATTGAGGCGCACTTTGCGCCGGCGGCGCCCTTCACCCTCCTCGTCGGGCGCACCGCGGCCGAGAATCGACACCGCGATGCCCGTCATCGTCACCGCCATGCCAAGCAAGGCCTGCGCCGAGAGCTGCTCGCCCAGCAAGAGCCACCCCGCCACGGCCGAAACCGCCGGCGCGATGGTCATGAAGAGTTGACCGAAGCGCGAACCGATGAGCAAATAGGCGTTGAACAGGCAATAGTCGCCGACACATAGCCCACCAGCCCCGAAGCCAAGAGCCAGCCCCAGGTGGTGGCATCGGCCCGCGGCGGAAGGGGCGAACCGGTGCAGACCCACAGCAGGGCGCCAATGAAGAGGAGCGAGAGCACCATGCGCAGCACGTTCACCACGTGCGCACCGAGACGGCGGCTCACCGTTTCGCTCAGCAGGGCGCACACCGTCCACGAGACGGCCACCGCCAGCGCGATCGATTCGCCGAGGTAAGCTCCGCCCGCAGCGGAAGACAAGGGAGAAAAAGGGGCAAAGAGAGGTTCATAGTGCATGTGGCGGCCGTTCGGCCGATAAGGTAGTCGTTTTGAGCCGCAAATTTACGAAAATCTCTCGCTCATTCACACAGCGGCGCTTCGCCGTTTTTTCGCGTTTCTTTCTTCTACCTTCGTTCAAACTCGTCCACTTCTCTCGAAAACCTGCGAACTTTCAGTCCGAAACCCGTCTGCTTTCGTCTCTACTCCCTGCGTTTTCGTCGTCCCTCGCGCCGCTTCGCAACCGCCTGACCGCACGCGAGGTCGCCCAAACTCGACACTCTTTTTCGCCCCTTCGGCTCGCCTCACGCGCGCGTCACGCGCACTCAGCCATTTTTCGTTTTTTTGCCTTCACACCTTCACCCACCCCTGACAATACACTCATGCACAATGAATTAGGGGTGAAGGTTTCACCCCGTTTTTCCCTTCACCCTGCGCTTCATCCCGCCGCACCGCTCGCCCCCTCGCAACGACCGCGGGCAAAAGTGGCCGAAAGCGGTGAAGACCGGGGAGCAAGGTGAAGCCTTCACGCGCAACACTCTCTGTTTCAAACGATTGAGCGCCAAATCGGCGTAAAACATACGAGGGCGCAAACCTTCACCCGCAACCCGCTGATGTTCAACACCTTGCAGGCAAAAGGTGAAGAAGTGAAGGCAAAAAAATCGGAAAACGCCGGATGCGCGCGCGTCACGCGTACGCGTTGAGCGGTCGCCGTGCGCCAACCGGTGCCCCTCGTGGGCAGGGGGCGAAAAAACGCCCCTCGGCGCACCGCCCTCCCGAGAAAAAAATTGTAACTTCGCAGGGTGCGCCCCTCCGCTCTTTCACGAGAAGTGCACACCCTCGAAAAACGTCCCAGTCTGAACCCTCTATTCTTCCCTTTCCCCATGACCACCACCGCTCCCCAACTCTTGCCCTATCTCGAACGCCTCCTCGACGGAGAAACCGTGGAATGGAAAACGCTGGGGAGGTGGCGGAACTTTACACCGGACTATCTGGCAAGAACAAAGAGCATTTCCAAAAAGGAAATGCGTCTTATGTCACATATAAAAAAACATCTACGACCATTTATCCGTAGACGCTACTATTTTAGAAAGCGTGTTTATTGCCCCCCATGAGCGCCAACACGCAGTCCAATACGGTGATGTTCTCATTACCGGTTCCTCCGAAAACATTGAAGAAGTGGGGATGTCATCTGTTGTTACCTTCCACCCCGAAGACAGAAATCTATTTGAATAGTTTTCTTTTTGGTATCCGCTTTCATTCCTCTGTTCAACTATCCCCTGAATTTACAAAATATCTTTTTCGAAGCGACCTGCTTCGCAAACAGATAATGAAGACGGCAAGTGGAGTTACTCGTTTCAATGTTTCTAAAAAGAAATTCTCAACGATAATAATCCCCTTCCCCTCTGCGCGTACAAGCACGCATTGTGGAGATTCTCGACAAGTTCACACAGCTGGAGGCGGGAGCTGGAGGCGGAGCTGGAGGCGGAGCTGGAGGCGGAGTTGGAGGCGCGAAACAAGCAATATGATTTCTATCGAAATCGGTTGCTTGATTTTCGCGCACCGCGATGACTTCGACGGAAAAGTGGAATGGAAGACACTCGGGGAAATCTGTAAGAATTTAGACTCATCAACGTAGACCAATCTACAAAGTAGTAAGAGAAAAAAGGAATTTACCCCTTACTATGGTGCTTCTGGAATTGTTGACTTTGAGAAAGTTATATCTATGAAGGAGACTATCTCTTAGTTTCAGAAGATGGCGCAAACTTATTGGCACTGCAATACTCCTATTGCTTTTAGTATTAGTGGGAAGAATTGGGTGAACAACCACGCACACGTTCTTAAGTTTGACACATACGAAGGACAGACAAAAATTCGTGAATACTATCTAAATCAGATAGATCTTAAACCATACATTTCCGGAGCTGCCCAACCAAAGTTGAATCAGAATAATTTAAACAGCATTCCCATCCCCCTCCCCCCTCTCTCCGAGCAGCGCCGCATTGTGGAAATCCTCGACCGCTTCGACACGCTGACGAACTCCATCAGCGAGGGACTGCCGCGAGAAATTTCCCCTGCGTCGCAAGCAATATGAATACTATCGCGACGCGCTGCTCCGCTTCCCCCCACCGGCACCCACCGCCTAAGGGACGGTCGCCACAGCTACGCACAGCGTGGGGAAAGCGTGCGAGTTTTTGTCGCACGTGATCTTTAATTCAAAAGAAAGCCGTAACTTTGCACCCATGAAACCGCTGCACTTTGCTCCGCTTCAAGGTTACACCGACGACGTCTATCGGCGATTGCACCACCGACTGGTGGGCGGCATCGCGACCTACTACACGCCCTTCGTGCGGTGGGAGCACGGCGGTGTGCGCTCCAAAGACCTCCGCGACATCGCCCCCGAACACAACGAGGGGGTGCCGGTGGTGCCGCAGATCATCGTGGCCGATGCCAACGAACTGGCGCGCTTGGTCGACGTCGTTGCCGGCTTGGGCTATCGGCGCATCGACCTCAACATGGGGTGCCCCTTCCCTTGCAGGCACGCCACGGACGCGGCAGCGGACTGATGGCGCAGTGCGAGCACGCGGCCGCTATCTTCGAGCGCATGGGCACCTATCCCGAAGTGGGCTTCTCGGTGAAACTCCGTTTGGGCTGGGACGATGCCACGCAGCTCGACCGCCTCGCGCCCCTCGTGGCCGCCGCCCCTTTGGTGAGCGTGACGCTCCACCCGCGTTTGGGCGTGGTGGGCTACAAAGGCACGGCCGACCGCGCAGCCTTTGCGCGCTTCGCCGCCGCGTGTCCGCATCCGCTCCTCTACAACGGCGACCTGCTCACCCCCACCGACGTGGAAACCTTCGTCGCCGCCCAGCCCACGGTGGCCGGGGTGATGATCGGGCGCGGCCTGCTGGCGCGCCCTCGCTGAGCGCCGAACTGCGCGACGGTCGCGCGTGGTCGCCGGCCGAACAAATCGCCCTGCTCCACCGCCTGCACGACGGCCTGCACGAGGCCTATGCGCGCATTGTGCCGGGCGACGAGGCGCTGCACCGCAAGCTCCGCCCCTTTTGGGACTATGCGGAGACGACCATCGGGCGCAAGGCCTTCAAGAAAGTGCAAAAGGCGGGCAACCTGCGCAACTATCTGCGCGCCGTAGCCGAAATACAATAATGCACCCGCGCGCTGCGCTGTGGTGTTTTCCCTTATTTTCAACACAGACCTAACTCCAATTTCTATCTCGGATATGAACCCGAACATTACCTCTACCATCAAATACATCGGTGCCGACGATCGCGACCTCGATCTCTTCGAAAGCCAATATGCCGTGCCGGAAGGCATGTGCTACAACAGCTATGTGATTTTCGACGAGAAAGTCTGCATCATGGACACCGTCGACGCGCGTTGCGTCGAAGAGTGGAAAGAAAATCTGCGCACGGCTTTGGGCGATCGAACCCCCGACTACCTCGTGGTGCAACACATGGAACCCGACCACACGGGCGGTATCGTCGACACGCTGGCGGCTTTCCCTCGCTGCAGGGTGGTGGCGAGCGCCAAGGGCGATCGAATTCATGGAGCAATTCAACGAGGGGCTCGACCTGACCGGCCGCACCATCGCGGTGAAGGACGGCAGCACACTCTCGCTGGGCAAGCGCACACTCCACTTCATCACGGCGCCGCTGGTGCACTGGCCGGAGGTGATCATGACCTACGACGACGGCGACCAGGTGATGTTCACGGCCGATGCGTTCGGGAAATTCGGCACCTACGATTCGCACCCCGACGACTGGGCGACGGAAGCACGCCGCTATTATGTGAACATCTGCGGCAAATATGGCCCGCAGGTGGGCAAGGCGCTCGACAAGGTGGGCAAGTTTGATGTGCGCATGATCTGCTCGCTGCACGGCACGGTGCTCACGGGTGCAAAAATGGCCGAGGCGCTGCGCTTGTACCGCATCTGGTCGCGCTACGAGGTGGAAACGCCGGGTGTGGTGGTGGCCTTTGCCAGTGTGCACGGCGGCACGAAGAAAGCGGCGCGCCGCATGGCGGAAATCCTCCGCGAGAAGGGCGCGCCCGAAGTGGTGCTCCACGACTTGGCGCGCGGCAGCATCGACCACGCTGTGGCCGACGCCTTCCGCTACGGCACACTCATCGTGGCGGCTTCGAGCTATGACGCCGACGTGTTCCCCCCGATGCACTTCTTCCTCCACAAACTCGGACTGAAGGGCTATCGCAATCGCCGCGTGGGCATTATCGAAAATGCTTCATGGGCGGCAACAGCGGCTCGCACCATGAAGGCACAGATGGAAAAGTGGAAGGGCGTCGAACTGCTCGAACCCATCGTGACGGTGAAGAGCGCGCTCCACACCACCGACGTACCGGCGCTCGAAGCACTGGCCGACGCGGCTTTGGCCTAAACTACGCCTTCAGTCCATCCTCTCTAACGGCAGGTGGCGCACCGGTGCGCCACCCTGCCGACGAACAGAACGATACGAAACACGGCAGGCGCTCATTCTCGAGGGAGAATGAGCGCCTGCTGCCGGTTTACGCGGCGAAAGGCGAACGCGACATTTCACACTTTGCGCTTCAAGGCTTGGAGTTGGACTTTGACGGCCTCATCGGGGCGGAGCGATTCGCGGATTTTCTGCAAGGCCTTGTTGTGCGTCCACAGGGGCAGGCGGTGCTGCTCGAAAATGGGCAGGGTGTGCTCGGGGAAACGAATGTAGCACTCGGCCACCGCCCAGGCCACGGCCATGCGCACATAATAGCCCTCGTGGCGCACGGCGCAAAGGCGGTCGAGCACGGCGGTGATGTGGTCGGCCTCGATGAAATAGAGCATGAGCAACACGACGGCGAAGCGCACGGTGTATTCGTGCTCGCTGTCGAGCCGCTCGCCGGCGAAGTCCCAAATACGATCGTTATGCTCGGCCAACAAGCGGCGCGCATCGGCAAGTTGGAAGGCATCGCAGACCGACCAAGAGTTGATGCGCGGCACCCAGCGGGCAACGTGCGCGAGATAGTCGTCGACGGACGTGGGCTTGATGTAACCGAGCACCAAACCGTGGAGGGTGCGGGCTTCCATGTAGGGGCTTTGCTCCGCTTCGGGCGTATTTTCGACGGCCTGCAAGTAGGCGGCGTCTTGTCGGGCGATGCGGCGCGCCAAGTTGCGGAGGTCGGCCATGCGAATGCCCAACACGCCTTCCACGCCGGGGTGCAGACGGCGCGTAAACTCAAGATTGCCCCGTTCGGCCAATTGCAGCAAGTGACGATCGAGGGAGGGATTCAAAAAGGTGTACATGGGGGATGCGATAATGATGGAGTGCAAAAGGGGGATTCTGGGACAAATGTAGGTATTTTTCCGAAGATGGAGAAACCAAGTTCAGTTTCTTCTCAAGAAAAGATAATCACAATTGAACTTTTCCTCATCAGTTTTGCGGTATAAATAAAAGATATTACATTTGCATCAAAAACAAATAGAATACAATATGGCAATATCCTCCTCAAAGCATCAACCTCAATTCGAATAGATGCAAACATCCTCGCTCAGATTAGAGAAGAAGCCAAAGCCGAACATAGAAGTCTGAGTAACTATTTAGAAACTCTGCTCTACCGTTGGGGCTACCGTCCTTACAACAAAGAAACAAAACAAGCCTGTGACGAAGCACGCAAAGGAGAGCACGCCGGAACGATTAATACAAGCTCTGACGATGCTTTTTTATCATCCATTTTAGGTGATGAAAACGATTAGATATACCACAAAGTTCCGCAAAGACTTCAAGAAGTATGCACGGAATCCCGAAAAGGTACGCAAATTACGAATAGTAACTCAACTACTTCAAAGCGGTAAAGGTATACCTTCCAAATACTCCCCTCACAAACTCATAGGCAACTATGCTGGTCACATGGAGTTGCACATCGAGGAGATTTTCTCTTGATTTGGTTAGAGTTTACTGAAGTGGGGGAACAAATTATCACCTTTGTTCGTCTCGGATCACACGCAGAATTATTTTTAGCCATATCTCGAGTTATCAGTAAAGACCACTCACTACTCAGATGACCTTCTATAGCCGATTACTTTTCAGTTCACGATCTGTAAATCTTCGCGGAATTGTGTAAGACATTTCGAACGGCGTACAAC
>BNJS01003869.1_pt1 | contig 71788 bp, 97 predicted proteins | sample 8540461 | NCBI WGS metagenome assembly BNJS01 (sample SAMD00202454, study PRJDB9452) | human saliva metagenome | isolation source: human saliva | place: Japan
ATATATTGATGTTCAAAAAGATATATCGAGATTGATGTTTAAAAATTTTTAAAATAACCTCAAATTTAAAAATTCTACTGAAGTTTCATTCAGTAGAATTTTCATTTTCATAGGATTCGTTGTTTTAAGAGATTAAGGTTCTAGATAGAATACTAAAAATTTCAAATAATCTTCATTAAATTGCGTAGTTATAGTTTTTCTTAAAAATTAATAGATAATTAGTATTTTCTTTATAAAATCTTTAAATTTATATTTTTATTATTGAAGTGTAAATTTAAGGAGGATCAAAAATGGGAAAAATATTTTTAGAGACACGGAATTTGTCAAAGAAATTTGAGAATCAACTTCTAGTGAATAATATTTCATACAAGTGAAAGAGAATTGTATCTACGATTACTTGGTCCAAATGGTGCTGGGAAATCAACTACACTAAAGATGATAACAGGAATGCTCCACAAATCGTCCGGAGATATTATATTTAATGATCATATATGGAGTAGAAAGGATCTCGAACAAATTGGTGCTTTTGATAGAGTTACCTCCGTTGTATGAGAACTTAAGTGCAAAAAGAAAATTTAAAAGTAAGAACAATGTTACTTGGATTACCTGAATCAAGAATTGATGAAGTTCTACAAATCGTTGGTCTATCAAATACAGTAAAAAGAAGTGAAAAATTTTCTTTGGGAATGAAACAACGATTAGAATTGCAATAGCACTGTTAAATAATCCCTAAATTATTAATTTTAGATGAACCAACCAATGGCTTAGATCCATTGGGAATTCAAGAATTAAGGGAGATGATTCTTGGCTTTCCAAAACAAGGCATTACAGTAATTCTATCCAGCCATAATATTTCCGAAGTTGAGCAAGTTGCAGATTATATCGGGATAATATGTGAAGGTGAATTAAAAATACCAAGATATAAAAGACTCTCAAGAAAGTTTAGAAAATTTATTTTTGAAGTAGTAAAGAAGAGAATTAAAAATGATGAATTATATTCTTGGTGATTATTTAAAATATAAAGAACTTTTTTATAATCTATATAATACCATATATCTTTGATAATTTTATCTTATTTACTGGTACCACCATATTTTACAATAGATTCATATAATTGGTGGTATACTATAATTATGCCAATCACTTATGCACTGATTCCTGCTTTAATGAATCGATACGAAGATAAAAAAATAAAATATAGGGCAGTTTATCCTCTCAGTATTGATTTGCGAAAGATTTGGATATCAAAAATTATAGTGGCAAGCTGTTTGATTCTGATGGCCAGTTTGGTTCATTTGATAGCAGTTTTAATTGTACAATTTATTTTTGGAGATCAAATATTTTTAAGCTATAGCTTTAGTACTTTATTAGTCTCAAGTATATTATTAGTGGTATCAAGCATATGGCAAATTCCATTTTGTCTACTATTAGCTAAAAAGTTTGGTTTTTCTACTAGTCTTATGATAAATGGTTTATTAGGTGTTGCACTTGGGATTGTGTTTTCTGCTGGAAATTATTGGCTGTTATCTCCATATAGTTGGAGTATAAGAACGATGGTTCCAATGCTGAAAATTATGCCAAATGGACTACCAGCAGATGGAGGAAATATGATGTTAAACACATCAATTTTTCCTCCATGTATCTTCTCAATTCTGTTATTTCTTCTATTATCTTACTTATCATCTATTTGGTTTGCAAAACAGGAGGTAAGATAGTGATAAATATTTTAAAAATCTGAGTTATATAAGATAAAAACATACTTGGTTACCCTGGTTATATCTGTTACTCCCAATACTATTTGTGATTATGATATATGCTGGTTTTTAAATTTACGGGCCTAAGTAGGTATTCAATAGAGGATGTCACATTAAATTATTTGATTACATTAGGTGCATTGTTCCCGATTGTTATTGGTTTCATTACTGCAAAGGTAATAGAAATGGAAGCAGAAGCTGGTTGCTTTTCAAATAATGTTAACTGGTTCGCAATCAAGAACTAGTATGTATATTGGTAAGTTATTATCTTTATTGTTGTGTGCATCACTATCACTTATTTTACTCCAAAGTAGTTTTTTGATGCTTTTTAATTATAAAGAAATTTTATGATTTGGTATTGGAATCAGTCTTAATGATTATAGGAGTTGTTCCGTTATATTTAATACATCTGGGTTATTAGCCTCAGATTTGGGAGTGGAGCCTCTATTGGTCTTGGTTTCTTTGAAACTTTGATAGCTCTACTTGCTGTTACAAGTATGGGGATAATATTTGGTATTACTTACCAAGTTCATGGCCTTCAAGGCTTTGTGGTCTTTATTTTGTAGATAAAATTTCAGGTGAAAACTCATTTTATTTTTGAATTTTTAAATGGTCTTTAGTTGCAAACACTTTAATAATAGTTGTAATAGTTAGTTTGGAAGTTTGATTTGGTTTAATAAATGGAACGGCAGAACTAATATGGAATAGAAATGAAGGTGGTAATAAGATGGTGATATATTAGCTATAGATGATGAAATGGATCTTTTTGGTTTTTAATCAAAAATATTTTAACACAAAAATTATATCATGTAGATATTTTTCAAAATCCAACAGAAGTACCTATTTCTAAATTATCAGAGTATGATTTAATCTTGTTAGATATAATGATGCCAAAAATCGATGGTATATCTTATTGTAAATCTATTAGAGATAGAGTAGACTGTCCCATCTTATTTTTAACTGCAAAATCTTTTGAAAGTGACATTGTTTCGGGTTTTTCAACAGAGCTGATGATTACATTTTAAAAACCTTTTTGGAGTAAATGAATTAATTGCGAGAGTTGATGCCCATTTACGTCGAGAAAAACCGAGAGAGACATTTAAGTTTAAATCTTGGAGAAATTAGATTTGATTTATCAGCGAATATAATTTATGTGAATGATAAGAAAATTCCTTTTACAAAATCTGAGTATCGAATTTGTGAACTTCTAGCACGTAGACGTGGACAAGTATTTTTCAAAGGAACAGATTTATGAGATGATATTTGGATATGATGGAATAGGTAATTCTTCAGCTATTTCAGAACATATTAAAAATATTCGCGCAAAATTACAGAAGGAAAGGTGATCTCCAGTAGTAACTGTATGGGGATTGGATATAAATGGGGCAAAAATTAAAGGGCAATCGCTAAAAATAATATTTTAGAATATCTAATAAGTGTAGGAATTGTATTGTTTCTTTCATTTGGTTTAGTAATTCTGATGTTCACCACCATGTATTCATTAGGATTTATTTTACCTGCTGATTACACAGAAAATCAGATTTATGAGAGGAAGAATGCGATAGCCAATACAGAGACCTTTGATAAAAATCTTATACCAGATAATGCCTCATATCTATTAATTTCAAAGGATGGAAATATCATTACTAGTTCAATGAGTAAAGATGAAGAAGATCGAGCAATTCGATACTATAATAATGAGAGAGTATATATACCCCATCTTATAGCTATATAGAAATTTTACGAAATGATTGGTATTGTATTATTCAATATTCAGTAAAAACCCTATTTTACAACATAAATTCATGGCAAAAATATTTTTCCTAATGTCAATGTAGTGTATGTCAGTATTCTTATTTTAGTTAGTTTACTAAAATACATTGTTGTTACAATAGTATGGGCTAAATATCTGTGAAACAACTCTCACCTATATTTGCTGCTTCCGAAAATATCAGAACAAACTTTAGATTTTGACCTGCATTATTCAAGAGTCAAAGAATTTAATGAAGTTCTATTTAGTTTAGAGAAAATGAGAAATGCTTTGCAAGAGTCATTAATCAAAGAGTGGATACAGGAAGAAAATAAGCAAAAACAGATTTCTGCTTTGATACATGACTTGAAAACCCCAGTATCTATTGTTCAAGGAAATGCTGAGTTGCTTAAAAAGACATCTGTGACAGAGGACCAGAGTATTTATATAGATTATATACTGAGGAATAGCAATAGAATATCTGAATATATAAAAACACTTCTAATCATGAATAAGAATTCTAATGCCACTGAATACCAACCACAATCGTTGGCAGTAAAAACTGTATCAAAACAATTGGTAACAGTTTCTAAAGAACTAATGTCAATTAATTCTAACAATCTAAAAACTAATGTAGTAGTTGAAGATGGTATAATGAGTGTAGACTTGAAACTCTTAGAGAGAGCATTGCAAAATGTCTTAGCGAATTCAATTGAAAATAATAATGGAATAGTTACATTGGAATTGAATCTAAAAACTGTAGATGACTTTTTAGAAATATCAGTATTAGATAACGGGAAAGGTTTTTCTGATATCGATTTAATTCACGCAAAAGAACAGTTCTATCGTGGAGATTATAGCAGGCATTCTGCAACCAATTATAGTATTGGACTATTTATTACTGAACAAATAATCAAATTACATGGTGGATCAGTAATCTTGAAAAATAGAGAAGCTTGTCGTAGTGCTGAAGTTAAATTTATATTACCGATGCAGAATGATAAAATGAGCCATATTAACACTTAACTTATGTAACAATTAATCTAACAGCTCTAACATCAAACTTTATAACATGTTCATAACTGTATTTAACGTCAATTTGTAAATTTTAACTGAACTTTCACTACAAATTACACTAAGATAGAATATTATCTAGTATTACTCATACGGTGCACAGAGTTTGTTAGTCTGAATATGTCGGAATGAGGGGCAAATATTAAAAACTAATCAATAAGTATTAAACTTTCTATAAAAAGCAAATAAAGGTGGTTAGTGGAAAAGTTTTAAAGATCATAAAAACGCATAATAGCAAGTTCTTTAGATACTTGTTATTGTCGTTTTATCATGAAATTTCACTTGATTTTTAATAAAGTTGTAATTTTGACATTATAGACTTGTAGAGTGTTTTGGTTGTACTTTTTGTTCGGGGTCAATATAGTTGATTGCATTGTTGACAGCAGTTGGTGCTTCACCAAGACCTGTCTGCAATCAAGTCAATCTTACCTTCGTAGTAGCAGCAGTCACCGATAGCATAAATTCCAGCTTGGCTTGACTCTTGCTTGCTATTGACGATAATCTTGTGGCGGTTCAGTTCTAATCCCCATTTTTTAAGATTACCTACAGAAGATTTAAAGCCATAGTTGACAAAGAGGTGGTCCAATTCAATGGTTTCGGTTTCATCGGATTTGACTTTTGTGATTTCAAGCTTGTCAAGAGTTTGGCCGTCACCAAGAAGTTGACTCGGCACAAATGGTGTTTTGATAGTTACAGAAGACTCTTGCAAGGCTTGTACGCTATGCTCAAGTGCACGGAAGTTATCGCGACGGTGAACAAGTGTAGTTGGAGCAATCTTTTCAAAAGCTAAAGCCCAGTCAACGGCTGAGTCACCACCACCCAGGATGGTTACCTTCTGACCAGCATATTGTTGAATATTAGAAACGTGGTAGTGGATATTGTCATAGCCTTCAACACCTTCTAATTCGAGTGGACGTGGTTTAAAAGCACCACCACCCATAGCAATAATAACGGTTTTAGAAGTATGATTTCCCTTATTAGTTTGTAAGCTTAAAAACATCATCCTCTTTTTCAATCTCAAGAACAGTTTTCATTGAGGGTGAACAGGTGTCTCAAAACCCTTCAAGTTGTTCCAAAAGGCGGTTAGTCAATTCTTCCCTGTGAGGTTTGGAAAAGCCTGGAACATCGAGAATTTGTTTTCAGGATATAGGATGGCAGGTTGACCACCTAGTTGAGGAAGAGAATCGATGATTTGTACTTTGGCTTGACGAAGGTGAGCATAAAGGCTGCGAAAAAGACCGACAGGTCCACCTCCCTACAATGGTAATATCATATAGTTCGAGACATGGTTTCTCCTTAATTCATTTCTATCATTTTATTCTATCATATTTTCTACCAAAATATGACAAAACGCTTAAAGTTCCTGATATTGCTATTTCTTGGATAGTAGGGATTCTAATTTGTGGACTTTTTTAGGAACTTTTTAAATTTTCGAGGACTTTTTCAAAAATAGAAACAGTCCTTTTTTTGCTATCTTTTGATAAGTGACTGTATGTGTCCATGGTCATCGAAATTTTAGAATGGCCTAGTCTTGTTTTGAATTTCTTTATATCCTACACCAGCATTCAGCAAAATACTAGCATGTGTGTGGCGAAAAGCATGAAAACTAACACTAGGACAACCAGCACCTTGTAAATGCTTTTCAAGTCTAAAACGGAGTCCACCAGCTTCTCTGTATTCATCAAAAGTATTAGGAAACACTTTTTCAAAAGTCATGCCTATTTCTCCCTAATTGCGATTGTCGGGTTTTATAAAGGCGAAGCATTAGTACTGTTTTATTATCTAGGTCAATTACTCTAGACTTGATTTTGTCTTAGGGCTTTGTAATTTCTTTTTGTCATGGTTAGAGTTTTAGTAACTTCTAATGTTCCATCTTGTAAGTCGATATCAGACCATTCCAGGGCTGAGACATTCACGGATACGCAAAACCAGTTAGCTAAAAGAGTCTTATAAAGTACCGTATCATAGAAATTTTTGTAAGTGTTAGGCAGCTGATCCAGGTACAGTTAAGAATTTTTTTAAATTCTCATCATCAAGATATTTAAATTTCTTTTCTTCTTTTGGTTTGCATCGTGGCACAATGACATCACTAGCTGGATTTGTAGAAATGACTTGTAATGAGACGGCATAAGACATGATACGCTTGTTTAAAGCGTGTAAGTGGTGGTATTGTTGATACCCTTTTCCAAGTTGGTTGTATTCTTTAGCCCATTGGTTGACCTGGTGCTGAATGATGGCAGGGGTTATTCTGTCAAGTTTATAATCTCCAAAAGCTGGTAGGAGGTACTTTCTTATATTGGTTTTTGTTCCCACTAGGGTGCTCTGCTTTACGGTATGGGAGTAATTTTCTAGCCAAAGATCTGTCAATTCTTGATATGTGGTAACTTTAACTACTTTTGTGACAGTTGAACCGTTTTTTTCAAACTCTACTTTGACTTGTATAGTCTTTGCTTTTATTTCCTTCTTCGTTCGTGCTGATATGGTCGTCTTGACCTTCTTACCAGTGATTGAATCTATACCTAGATAGATACTTGATCGATATACTATTGACCCATCTTTTTTTGTATATTGTGTAATTTTCATGGTTTTAACTCCTTCTCTATCAGCAGGCAAGCAATTAGAAAAGGTTTTGAGTTTATACCATGCGAGGAGCTACGAGAACCCCTCTATTTTCGATTTTAAAAGGACGGATGGTAATTGTGTACCAGAATAGGAAATAAGAGGATATAGGGTTAAAATAAGAAAAAATTATTGATTCTTTTGGGGTAAATTTGCCACATTTCTATTCCAATCATTTGGGAAACCTAAAAGATTTAATATCTTGTTGTGTGATATTGAAGTCAACTTATTTTCTAAGCTATTCATGCGCTTTTTAATGGTATTGTGTAAAATAGCATATTCCATTTTAGATAGGAAGCATTGGAGCACAATGAATATATGATATATTGATTGTTTAGGATCGGTGGGTTGAATATTATACAGTGAGTGTAATGGTTGATAATAGACAACATTATTCTTGCACTTAAAATCTAATAAGCGATTTCCGTGGGCACACAAATTTCGTAACTCGTAGATGTTATACATGAAACTCAATAGTTCTTTCTCGGTATAAGGCTTGGTGAGGGAAAATTTTTCTTTTAAAAAACTTTTCATTCCTCTTGCAACTTTATCTTGAATTTCTGGAACATTCTCTAATATTTTATAAAGATCGTTAAACGAAAGATAATTTACGATAACCCAGAATGGTACCTCGCCATGTTTTTCATGGTGATTTTTTATTGGATTGTTATTTCTGGAATTTATATTTTTATCAATAGTTTCCCAGATTTTTTCCTTACAAAGAGAATATCTTTAGAATAAAAGCTTTTTATCTCTATAAGCCTCTGCTTTTTTTAATATATGGCAACGTTCGCTTATATAATAAGCTATTACTCCTCGTAGATGTTTTTCTGCGCTAAGAGTAGCAGAAAAGAGAGAGTTTCTTATTGCAGTATCAAATTCGTAGAGATGAGTCAATTCATCAAATGTTGTATCTTGGTATAAATTAGTATTGATCCAAAAAACGACCATATCCGTTTACAAGATTGTAGTAATTATTTGTTAATAAATATTGTTTAGTATATCTATACTTTGATAGTGTATCTATCTTAATCCCTCTATTATGAAGAGTACGTATTTGTTCTTTTATTTGGTTAAATGGCCTCAAAAAAAGCACCTCCTTACTAAGAGATGCTTTCCGCAAATGGGTCCCGGAGGATTGCCATAGCTATACTTCATCTCTAATTCTATTATTATTTTTGGAACTTGTCAACAAAAACAGCTATATTTGTCAAATTTGTCGTTTTTGCGTTTTTGTCTGTAAAATGAGCATTCTATTCTTTAATTTCCTCTATTTTTGCACAATAGACCTTAGAATAGGGTTGCTATCGGTGATTATGGGAGGAGTTTTAGATAATCTTCTCAAAAACCATTGTGGCTTGGATACGGTCTCCACCGCCTAGTCCTTTGCTTCCACCATTGGCAGTAGTAATAGTATGCAGGCGATAACCTTTTGAAGCTTGTTTATTGATAACATCTTCTAATTCTGTAAGGTTTCCTGATCCAGTGCCGAAAAACTTTTCTTTCAAAGTTACCTGAAGGACAACATAGTGTAGTCCATTTACTCCAGATGCGGTAGAAAAACTACCTTCTTGTTTTACAGTGTCAAAAAATCCCATGGGGGTTACTCCTTACCAGTTGTAGTAAACATTTCGTCTTCGTCATCTACTACTTTTATTCAATGCAGTAGTTTTTTTGTTGCGAGTGAATCTATAATTTCAAAAATTTTGATTTGGTCTGATTTTTCTAATACTTGATAATTTATAAGTAATTTAGCGTAGTCAGTTTGCTTAATGTTATCTAGGTCTATGAGCTCTGGATTGCCAAAGATAGTTTTTAGTGGAAAAGATTCCTGATATCTTTTGAATTTATCAGTGTCTTCCAAAGAATTCTTTTTATAATTCTATCGGTCAGAGATTCTTTCTAGATCCTCATAATTTCTTATACCTTGACTTGAAGCCTGGTCTCTAACTTTGTCAAAATGCTTGTATAACCTTTCTAGAAACATAGTCAGAAATTATCTTCGTAGCTAGTAATTCTCAATGTCAATTTTTGAAATATTCAGCAAGTAGTAGAGCAGGTTTTGATTTAATTTCATTATCTGGATTTTTCCCAATTTTGATAAGTTCGTAAAGTAATATCCAAACCTAGTTCTTTTTATAATATCTTCGTAAAAATTCTTTTTGGGAGAATCCTTTTTCTATTCTAAGTTTTTAGATTATTTTAGGTGTTTGTTTTTCCATTAGTTATCCTCTTATATGTTTTATCTAGAGTATAACATAGTAGAGAAAAATAAAATCATAGACGAAAAAAATTTCATTTATTACTTGACAACGAAAAATTCGTTTATAATTCAAAATGTGACGAAAAACTTTCGTCAAAATCAAAGATTTTTAGAAAAGGAGTGAGCTGATAATGTTGTTAACTATAGAACATGCAAAAAAAGTTCGTCGAAAACGAGGAGAACTTCAGTTAGGGAAAGTTCAGTTAGCTAAGAGGCTGAAAATTACACCTCCCACTCTAGCAAAGATTGAAGCTGGTAACTACGATGCACCTAAACGCATTTACGAAAGTGTGATAGAGTGGCTTTTAGAAGACTATTAGAAAGGAGCGAACCAATCACGATTTTAGTTTATATTTACAGATTTCTTGTATGGTGCTTTACCACTGGAGATTGATTGATCAGACTAGCTAACTATTCGCTAGATTAAGATGCTTGCTACCTATGGCAGTATCAAGGATTTATAACGGTTTTGTCTCCTATCTCAATTAGTAAATCCATATGATACTGTCTTAAGTGGCAAGTATGAGCAAAAAGAAGAAAGGAAACTTATTATTTAAGTGCAAAAAGTTTGAGAATGGACAATAACGTAGAATTTGAAACAATTACTAACAGAAAGGGTTTTCCGATTCCCAAGCATTTAAAGGATTTTAAAAAGCTAGTTGAGAAAGACAGACAACTAGCCGAATATCTTTGCATGAACTATGAGGACTTAGAAAGTGAAGACCTGGGCGCATTACTTGAAACAGTAGAGCAGGGAATCAGCTGGATTCTGGATCTTATCGAAAGTAAAGACTTGCTTTATAAACCAAAGTCAGGGAAAAAAGCATGAAACAAGACAACAAAAAAAGTCACTTGCTCAAATTTTGGTCGAGGAGAGCAAGCGACAATACATTGGTATAGATATTTTTTCTATACCTTGATTATAGCATAGAAAGACAAGGTACACAATGAGAAAACAACATCAAGCAGTAAAATTCAAGGATATTGCTGAAAAATTGCCTGAACTTGAGGGCAAAAACTTAGAAGAAATCGCAGGAGTGTTAGGCTATCGTAATCTGGATAGTTGCAAGGTTAATCTCTACAATCTCAGACAAAACAAGCGACTAGGTTTCAAAGTAGAAAAAGGAGTTTACACTAAGTTTGAACTCTTGGACGATACTGTAAAAGGAGAACTAGAAGACAAGGAACTTGGGGAACGTGGTCGCTATTTGAAGAGTGTAGACCGCTACAAGGCTATGTTAAATGCCTTTTCTATAGCCTTTGATAGCACGGTTAAGGCAGAAACTAGACAAAAAGCAGAACATGACGGACTGAAAGCCTTGGATAGGATTCCAGATAAATACTATGCCTTACTTTATGACATGATGGAGGGCTAGAAGTGGAAGAAAAAACACATTTTGCTAGATTCATGCGTAGAGCTATGGAGTTAGCAAGGCAATTACATAGCAAAGAAATCCAACGTGAAGAATTTGATAGAGCCTGGAAAAGATTAGGCGATCAAATCGAAAACGAAACGAAGAAAAACTAAGAAAACTGAAGTGCAGGCAAGCAATTAGAAAAGGTTTTGAAAAATGAGTGCTGACACGGCGACTCTAAGCACTTGTTTAGTAAAAATGTGGGTGATTACCCACGAAACATCACTACATACGTCCGCCAACTTGGGGCAACGCCCAGCGTTTGGAGTGGTGGGAAAACTGTATAGGAAATAGGCAAGAAAAAGGAATAGTAGACTATGACAGAAACAACATACGATATTATCGCTAAAAGCTTGGATAGAATTAGTATGGAATTACACCAAGCAGACGAAAACAATGATTTTTTAAGAATAGGACTCTTATCAGGACAATTAAAAGCTATCAAAGAAAATTTACACCGCTTACTTTGGATTGAACTTCCTGAATTGAATGAAAGCCATAAAATCGAGGCAGTCTCTAAAAGTACTACGGGAATGTTTTTCCACCCTGGTATTTTTGAAATGGATGCTATGCGACAAGCATTCTTTAAACGCCAAGCCAAGCACTTTTTTGACAACGAAGCAGAGCAACAGGCATATATAGAACATGCTGAAAAGGAATATTTAGAGGCTACTATAACCTTGAAGGATATCATTTTTAAGTCTAAAAATGGGACTCATCAAGTGAATAAGGATTGTCTAGTAGAGAAGTTTGGAGAGGCAATGCAATGACACTAGACATAAAAAACATGACACAGACAGAATTTGATAACTTCGTGGCTGATTTAAAGGTAAATAATCCGAATTTATTTCAGTTTATCGTTGATTTTATTAATAAAAAAGTATCCATAGAAGAAGTGGAAGCCTTTCTAAAAATGGAACATGAAATACAACAGTTATACATCAAGAATTACAAAGCGAGGATCTAACATGAATGAATTAGATTTAACCAATACACAGGCGCTTATCTTCATGTTGGTGTTGATTGGCTTACTGGTTTATCTAAACCACCGAGACCGCAAAAGCGCCCAGATTGAGCGAGAAAGCACACAGGCGATAGAAACACCTAGCAAGGATTTAAGCCCTGATTATGGGCGATATATCCAACTTGTAGGGGTGAGACCATGGGGGTGATGATATGTTTGAAAAGATGGTTGAAGAACTCAAAACAAAAATATTAGAAGCTATCGAACGTTACTTAAAAAGCCGTGAGAAAGTACCGCCTAGAATGCTAAGTTGATGAATAGAAGTGAAGTCAAGCAAGAGTTAAAAATCAGCGACAATACACTAAGTAAGTTTGAGAGATTGGGCTTACGGCGTTATCAACCGCCCGATGAAGATTCAAGAATTGTATTTTATTTAGTGGATGACATTCATAAATTTATGGGGGTGGAAGAATGAGAGTGATCGAGTTGATTTTATCCGCTGATAAACTATCATTATTCGCCTTTCTCAAGTCTACCCCTACCCAAGTTTGGAAGAATGGAAACTACTATAAGTTTGTGTATTACGAGCCGATAGGTGAGGGGCTTACAGATTTTCGCTACAAAGGCTTATATGTAACTATCAGAGATGATAAAAGCCGTAAGGCAGGCTGGGAACTAACTAGATCATTGGAAATTGCTTTGGCTAGTCCTGACTCGCTAATGATCTTGAAAGATTTAGAAGTAAACAAGTTGACTGAGCAACGGCAGGGGCTGGGAGTGGAGTTGAAAGGTTGGGTTTTTGACCTGATTTGTAACGGTATTTATACCAGGTATGAGACTTCGGTCTTTGTCCGTTTACTATTTGTGAATGGCTACAGTTTTAGTCAACTAGTGGACTTGTTTTCTACAATCGTCAAACGGAAAGAACTAGCCAGCTATTTCCTTGAAGTAGCAACAAAATTCTATAAGGAGGTGGCTTTTGAATAGTGAAGAAATTGTAACTAAAATCATCGAAGAGAATCAGCAACAAATGCCGCCTACCGTGGTGGACTTGACCCAAGCAAGGGAGACCAACGAGGAAAACAATAGCCTGAATCTAACACCTAAAACTAAAGGGAAAGGCTTTGCCATAACCTTGGACAATCTCAAGAAAATTTTAAGTGGAGATAGCAAACTGAAAGGGTCTATACGGTACAACACCTTTACTTATGAAATTGATGTGACGAAACCGACAAAATTGAACGGTAGAACATTAAGCTGTACAATCGATGATATGATTATCAGAGAGATTAGGGCTTATATTGCTACCAAGTATAAGATGGATTATAAAAAAGGGGATATTGCTGATATTTTGGAAGTGGTAGCTGGAGAGCATAGCTACAATCCTTTAAAAGACTATCTGGAATCATGCGAAAGCGAGTATAGAGAGTTAGTGAATCAGCGTGATCCCTTTGCTATTTTAAGGAATTATCTGAATATCAAAGGTGACGAGTATAACCGTATTATCATGGATTTGTTTTTCCGTGGGGCGGTTGCTAAGGTATTTGACCCCTCTATTAAGTTTGATTTTGTGCTGGACTTGACCGGAAGGCAGGGAGTGGGAAAGACTCAATTTTTTGAGGGGCTTTTTACTCACAAGTATTTTACAACCGTTGAAACTTTCACAGATAAGGATGACAAGGCTAGGATGGTGAGAAACTGGTGTGTGTTTGATGATGAGATGGTGGCCAGTAAAAAGGCTAGTTTTTCAGAATTAAAGAAATTTATCACAGAAACTAAGCTAGAGTATAGACCGCCCTACGCTTCTAGTGATAGACGACTACCTAAGAGTTTCATCATTGTCAGGGCAACTAATGACCATGATTATTTGAATGACTTGACAGGGGAAAGGCGCTTTCTTGTTGCTGAAGTACATAAAGACACCGCCTATAAGGGCAGGAAGTGGACAGAGAAAGACCGTAGACACTTTTGGGGTGCTATGGTGATAGCTTGGAGGGCTAACCAAGTGTTGAACCTGACGGACAAGCAGGAAAAGCTAGTAAACGATGTTAGAAGCCGTTACAAGTTTGTAGATGAAACCCTTGAGGATTTGGAGCGTTATTTAGCTTTACCTTTTCCTAAAAATATGTACCATTACCCAGTTACAGACAGAACCAGGTATTACTATATCTATGACATGATGAACGAGGGTTATTTTAGAAATAGCAAAGGTGAAACTGTTGAACTTGACACAGACACCTATGGCGAACTAGTAGAACGTGACAAGATGACTATAAACCTATTCTTCCAAGAAGTCTATCTAACTGACAAAGCACCACCAAAGGATAAAGCAAAGGTTAAAAAGTACATGCAAAATAAAGAGGGATGGGAACACAAACGATCTTTAAAATTTGGAAAAAGCGTTAAACCTGGTTACTCAAAACCTAAAAGGTAGTTAGGGTAGTCACTAACATAAAAAATGACTACCTTTAAGAGAGTGGCTAGAACCTTTAAACAAAAAGATTTAAAAACAAGGGTAGTTTTTAATGTTTTACTGACTACCCCCTAAACCCTTGATATGATTGACTTTTATATTTAAAAAGTAGTTATTTTTAGATTATTTATAAAGTATATAGAGTAAATAGAACTAAAGGTGTTTATTATTATGTGAGCAAGGTGACTACCTGACTACGCTTTTTGTAAAACCCTTGGGACTGTAAGGCGGAGGTGGTAGTCACTAGATACCCCAAAAATGACTACTTTTTTGAAATTGTGAGTATGATAGTTAAACAGAATTGACAATCATGTCATAAATTAGCAAAAATTTATGCTTAAATACTCTTCTAATTTAACACATTGAAAAATGTAAATACGCAAAATAGACCTATCCCCTTGATACAAAAGGGATTGAGAAAACAGTTTGAATTTAACAGAATAGAAGATATGTTAAATATAACAGTAGTGAAATGAGGTGAAAATGTTAGAAAAACCAAGGATAAGAAACAGAGACAGATAAAATTAACGACGGATACAAAAATATTTAACAAAAGAATTGGAGAAGAAGATGAATGTAATTGATAAAAAAAGAAACTAGAAGAAGTACGGAACAAAACAAGCGGAAGAATTAGCTGAAATCAGTGATCATTTACCAATAATCGAATCTGAAATTAGTTCACAGTATGAAGAATTGGCTGCTGCTGAAGACAACCTGGATGTTGAATCTTACACCAAAATTGAAGAAAAGATTTCCGTATTAAATAAAAACGAGAAATGTACAAAAATCGTCTTAGTAGCATTGAAAATAAGAATTATATTTCTAAAAGAACAGACGCAAAGTATTGAGGATGAAATCCGTGATTTTTATAAAAAGAAGATGATAGATTATTTAAAAATGCTAGTAGTCTTCTTAAAGAACTTAGAAGATCTTTATACAGAATGCAATAATTTAAGAAATGAAGCTGAGAACACAATCCGTGACTTACAAACAAAACTTTACCACTAAAGGCACTACAGGATTTAATTTTTATTCCTACGAAATCAGAGGCGATAATCTTCGTGATGCAAATGAATTGCTTCAAGGAGTTTGAAAGCGTATAAATTGATTTTTAAACTACAATAAAAATAATAAAATCTTCAATAGAAATATAAATGTATAAGAAACTCACAGCTGAGAGTAGGGGGGTCACCCCCTTCCCCTCGGAGCTCCCGGACTACACGCCATCACTGTACGTATTTTCTCGCGAGCGAGAAAGAAAAAAAGGAGTAAATAGGATTGAATGAAACTACTTTAACTAGAAAATGCTCCAAGTGTCATGATATCAAAGAATTATCTAGCGAAAACTTTTATAGAAAGCATTCAGACAAGAAAGGTTTCTCAAAAGTTTGTAAGGTATGTAATAAAAAGAAAGACGCAGAGCGTTACCAAAAGAAAAAAGACAAGATATTGACCCAAAAGAAACGATACTATAGACGGCAGAAAGAGCGCCAAAAATGAAAAAGGCAGTTTACTAGAAGGAGGTGAAAAGTAATGGAAGATATCTTTCCGAGTCTACTCCAGAAAATTAAGGCCGAATTTGAAAAAGCTAGGCTTGATAGTGAGATTCTGGAAGATTTACTAGATAAGCTAGAAGATAATAAAGCTAATTATCTGGATGCCAATCAATATGCAATAGAAATTGGTGAAATACTCTCAAAAGTTTTAGGAGCTTACTTAAGTAATGAAAGCCTACCAAATGGTAAGATGTACTATAATATTGCTAAACGATTGCTAGAAGATGTTTTAGGTCGAAACTATGACCTTGTAAGCGAATATACTGAAAAAGTTCAAGAAGATTTAAACCTTAGGGCTAACCTTCGCATTTCTGCTCAAGTTCCTGAGTTGAACCAAGATAGGATTGACGGTTTAGTAAATCGTTTAGCTAGTGAAGATGATTTTGGAGCTGTAAAATGGTTGGTGGGTGAAACAATTGTTAATTTTACGCAAAGTATTGTAGATGATACGATTCAAAAAAATGTGGTATTTCAGTATAAAGCAGGACTTAGCCCTAAAATTACTAGGCGAACGGCTGGAAAGTGTTGTAAGTGGTGTCAAGAATTGGAAGGCAGTTATAAATATCCTTCCGTTCCTCATGATATTTATAGACGTCATAGTAATTGTAGGTGTACCGTTGAATATTATCCGCAAGATGGTAGACGGCAGAATGTACATACCAGAAAATGGAGTAATATCAGTCAAGAAGATGTGGAACGCCGGAAACAGATAGGTATAGAGTCCGCTGAAGAACGTAAAAGAAAACGAGATGAAAGGATTGCCAAGTTTGGGAATCCTAGAAGAAGATTAAAGATAGGCATGAGTTATAAGAGTAGAAAGGTTGTCGTTGAAAATGGAGCTGGATAAGTTTAAAACGATGATGAACGTCAGAAAGCGGATGGCTTACTTTCTGAGATTCCAGAGGATGGCAGGAAGTGAAAACCAAGTTACAATAGATGAAGAGGCTTGGAAACTTGTCCTACCTGATCAGTGGAATTTGACTAGTAAGCATGAAAAAGCAATCAGAGAGAGTCTAGAAACATTTGTCCATGATATCAATAAGATAGAGAACAAGCGAGCCAGAAAATACTTTATTATCCATTATTGTTACATGAGGAAGAAAACAGTAAGTGAATGTTTAGAAATTGCTGGGACGAAATCCACTAATTATCACAAATACAAACAGATAGCTGTCTTAAACTTTGCGAAAAATCCACCAGAACGGAGAGTTAGAAACGTATAAGTAGGCAATTGTAGGCAAAGTCTTCATGTTTGCCCCCTATTTTGTTCTGTTTCGTACTGGACAACTAAAACACTATGGATAAACTAAAAGCTCTTAGAAACGAATCTAAGAGCTTTTTAGATTTCCAAATATATAGGTTAGTGATAGTATGGTATAATGGTACCAGGTAATAAAAAGCACGTTTGACCGTGCTAGTTTCTTGCCTGCTGAACTCATAAATGATACGCCCTAAGGGCTTTTTAGAACTTTTATGAACTTTAAAAGATTTGTAAGAGTCTCTAATGAATTGTGTTTTTAAAAATTGGCAATACTAGTTCTTCTAGAGAGCTAAAGTGATAAAAAGTAATATTCGTGAAATATTTTCTACCAATTTAAAATGAAGTAGGGGGAAGAAAATTTTCATATAAAATGATATAATGAAGAGTAGCTTTTTTATGGAGAGGAGGCCTAGAATGAATTTTCAACAATTATCTAATCTTCAATACTGGTCTAGTTTATTTTCCAGTCCTTGGAGTATTCTGATAAATGTGATTGATATTCTTATCGTTGCCTATATCTTATACCAATTTACAAAATCAATTGCAGGAACCAAGATTATGATCCTGGTTCGAGGTGTTTTAGTGTTTATCTTAGCTCAGATAGCAGCAAATACCCTAGGCTTAACAACTATTTCCTGGTTGATCAATCAATTGATTACTTACGGTGTTATCGCAGCGGTTGTTATTTTTTCTCCAGAAATTCGGACAGGTTTAGAGCGCTTGGGCCGTGCGACTGATTTCTTTTCAAGTACACCAATGAGTTCAGAAGAACAGATGATTCAGGCCTTTGTTAAAGCGGTAGAATATATGAGCCCGCGAAAAATTGGAGCACTTGTATCAGTTCAGCGTGTCAGAACTTTGCAGGAATATATTTCCACGGGGATTCCTTTAGATGCTAAGATTTCTGCAGAACTCTTAATCAATATCTTCATTCCAAACACACCTTTACATGATGGTGCAGTCATTATAAAAGGTGAACGAATAGCTGTAACATCTGCTTATCTTCCACTTACTGAAGACACTGGTATTTCTAAGGAGTTTGGAACGCGACACCGTGCAGCCATTGGTTTATCTGAGGTTTCTGATGCTCTCACTTTTGTGGTATCAGAGGAAACTGGAGGTATTTCCATTACCTATAATGGTGTCTTTAAGCATGATTTAACGATGGAAGAATTTGAGGAAGAGCTACGTCGTATACTGATTCCGGAAAATTCACAAGAGCCAAGCTTAACAGAGCGTATATTAGGAGGCTGGAAGAATGAAAAAAAATAGTTTATATATCATCTCCTCACTCCTCTTTGCTTGCGTTTTTATTTATTTACGCTACCTCTATTAATTATCAAAATAATAATAATGCAAGACCGGCTCGAACAGAAACCTATACCAATACGGTCGTAAATGTACCAATTGATATTCAGTATGATAGTGAGCAGTATTTTATTAGTGGTTTTAGTTCAGAAGTAACGGTATTTTTAACTGGATCCAATCGAGTGACCTTGGCTAGTGAGATGCAAGAAAGCACTCGTAAATTTAAAGGTTACTGCAGATTTAACTACAGGCGACAGAAGGAACCGTTGAAGTTCCCTTGACCATTGAGAATCTACCAAGTGGTTTAACAGCCCTAGCAACACCGCAGAAAATCACCGTTAAAATTGGGAAGAAAGCAACACGGGATAATTTACCAGTCACTCCACAGATTGACTCTGGTAAGGTTGATGAACGAATTCTATCGATAGTGTGACTGTTTCAGATGAACGCGTTTCGGTTACTAGTGATGTTGATACCTTGTCTAAGATTGATAAGATTGTGGCTGTTTTACCAACTAGTGAAAAAATTACAGGAAATTATACGGGTTCAGTTCCTCTACAAGCTATTGATAAGAATGGAACAGTTTTACCAACGGTGATTACACCGTATGAAACAAGCATGAAGATAACAACGAAACAAGCTAGATCAGCAAGTAGTTCTAGCTCATCAACGACAAGCTCATCTTCGGGCAGTTCGTCTTCAACTGGTTCTGAAACCAAGCCAGACTCTTCAAAAAAAGATTAATAAAACAATAGAAAAGGATAAAAAAATGGGTAAATATTTTGGAACGGACGGAGTCCATGGAGAAAGCAAACAATAGAACTTACGCCAGAATTAGCTTTTAAATTGGGACGTTTTGGAGGTTATGTTCTTAGTCAACATACGACTGAAGCTCGAGAGTGTTTTGTAGGACGTGACACTCGTATCTCAGGTCAAATGCTGGAAGCAGCTTTGATTGCTGGCCTCCTTTCAGTCGGAATTCACGTTTACAAACTAGGCGTTCTTGCAACACCAGCAGTAGCTTATCTTGTTAAAACAGAAGGTGCGAGCGCAGGTGTCATGATTTCAGCTAGTCACAACCCAGCCCTGATAACGGAATTAAATTCTTTGGTGGTGACGGCTTTAAACTTGACGATGACAAGGAAGCAGAAATCGAAGCCTTGCTAGATGCCAGTGAAGATACTCTTCCACGTCCAAGTGCTGAAGGTTTAGGTACTGTTGTTGATTATCCAGAAGGCTTGCGTAAGTATGAAGGCTACCTTGTTTCAACTGGAACTCCTCTTGAAGGGATGAAGGTTGCCTTGGACACAGCAAATGGTGCAGCAGCAACAAGTGCTCGTCAAATTTTTGCTGATCTAGGTGCTCAATTAACAGTTATCGGTGAAACACCAGATGGCCTTAACATCAACTTGAACGTTGGTTCAACTCATCCAGAAGCCTTGCAAGAACTTGTAAAAGAAAGCGGGTCAGCTATCGGTTTGGCCTTTGATGGTGATAGCGACCGTTTGATTGCTGTTGATGAAAATGGAGAAATCGTTGATGGTGACAAGATTATGTACATCATCGGGAAATACCTTTCTGAAAAAGGCCAATTGGCTCAAAATACGATCGTAACAACCGTTATGTCTAACCTTGGTTTCCATAAAGCCTTGGACCGTGAAGGAATCAATAAAGCAGTCACTGCTGTTGGAGACCGCTATGTAGTTGAAGAAATGAGAAAGTCTGGCTATAACCTTGGAGGTGAGCAGTCTGGTCACGTTATCTTGATGGACTACAATACAACTGGTGATGGTCAGTTATCAGCTGTGCAATTGACGAAGATCATGCAAGAAACAGGTAAGAGCTTGTCTCAGTTGGCAGCAGAAGTGACTATTTACCCACAAAAATTAGTCAATATTCGAGTTGAGAATAGCATGAAAGAAAAGGCAATGGAAGTTCCTGCTATCAAAGCCATTATCGAGAAGATGGAAGAAGAAATGGCAGGGAATGGCCGCATCCTCGTTCGTCCAAGTGGAACGGAGCCACTCTTGCGTGTCATGGCTGAAGCCCCAACCACTGAGGAAGTTGACTACTATGTAGATACTATTGCCCAAGTTGTTAAAACTGAGATTGGTATTTAGTAAATCTAGCAGAAAATAAAAAAATATGGTACAATGGCAACTATATTGTAATTGTACAAATGGAGATGAAAATGAATTTAAAACGTGAACAAGAATTTGTCAGCCAGTATCACTTTGATGCGCGTAACTTTGAATGGGAAAATGAAAATGGAGCACCTGAAACTAAGGTTGATGTAAACTTCCAGTTGCTTCAGCATGATCAAGATAATCAAGTTACTTCTTTGGTAGTTGTTTTGAGCTTTATGATTGTCTTTGATAGATTTGTCATTAGTGGAACGATTTCTCAAGTCAATCATGTTGAAGGTCGTATTGTCGACCAACCAAGTGATTTCAACCAAGAAGAAGTTGAGACACTAGCTCGTCCATGTTTGGATATGCTTAATCGTTTGACTTACGAAGTAACAGAAATTGCCCTTGATTTACCGGGAATTAATTTGGAGTTTTAAGAAATGAAATTAGCGGTCATAACAGACTCGTCTGCTTTTCTACAAGCGGAAACCTTGCGGAAAGAAGATTTATTTGTGCTAGACATTCCTGTGAATATCGATGGACAGGAGTATGTTGAAGGTGTAAATCTAACCGCTCAAGAATTTTATGAAAAAATGGCTTCAGCAAGCGAATTGCCAAAAACCAGCCAACCAAGTATTGCCAAGTTAGATGAAATTTTATCATCATTAAAAGCTAAAGGCTATACACATGCCTTGGGTCTTTTCCTATCTTCTGGAATTTCAGGGTTTTACCAAAATATCCAATACATGAAGGATGAGTTTGAAGGTTTGACCATTGCTTTTCCAGATACTCGAATTACAAGTGCTCCTTTAGGATACATGGCTGAAAGTGTCTTTAAATGGGCAGAGCAAGGAGATGGCTTTGAGTCTATCTTAGATAAAGTAACTGAACAGATTGAAAATACCTCAGCCTTTATTATGGTGGATGATCTTGACCATCTAGTTAAGGGGGGACGTCTTTCAAATGGTGCGGCCATTTTGGGAATCTCCTTAGTATCAAGCCAATCCTATACTTCAATGACCAAGGTGTGATAGAAGTATATGAAAAGGTTCGTACAGAGAAAAAGGCTACCAAACGCTTGGTTGAAATTGTTAAAGAAGCAACAGCTATTGGGAATTACCAGATTACTGTCATTCACGGGAATGCTCCTCAAAAAGCAGCAGATTTACGTCAACTTTTGATCGATGGTGGAGTGGCTACAGATGTTTCAATTGCAACCTTCGGTAGTGTTATTGGGACTCACCTGGGAGAAGGAAGTATTGCTTTGGGCTATACACCCATAATCTAGACTATTTTTAGGGGCAACTAAGGTCCTTTGTATCTTGAAATTCAACACGCCTGAAACCCTGTGTGAAAAAGATAGTTCTTCCAAGAAGTATACACTCCTTGACCAGACCTCCTATTTTCACTTTGTGTTCTTACAGGCTTTGTATCTTAAAATTGAACACGGACTATCTGCCTCTTGAAAAAAGATGCCTGTCTTGCCTTTCGTGGAAAGTCAGCGCCATTCCCTATTTTTCATGGGCAGCTAAGGTCCTTTGTATCTTAGATAGGAGTAGAGATGAGTATTCGAGTAATTATTGCTGGTTTTAAGGGAAGAATGGGCCAATCTGCTTGTCAGATGGTTTTGTCAGATCCTGAACTTGAACTAGTAGCGGTTTTAGATCCTTTTGAGTCTGCATCTGACTGGCAGGGAATTTCAGTATTCAATGATAAGAATGACTTGGCAGGTATTGAGGCAGATGTATGGGTGGACTTTACAACACCAGCTGTTGCCTATGAGAATACCCGTTTTGCGCTTGAAAATGGCTTTGCTCCTGTCGTTGGAACAACAGGTTTCACTAGTCAAGAGATTGAAGACCTAAAAGAATTTTCTCGTTCTAAAAACTTGGGTGGCTTGATTGCTCCTAACTTTGCCTTGGGTGCTGTCTTACTCATGCAATTTGCGACACAAGCTGCAAAATACTTCCCAAATGTAGAGATTATTGAGCTTCACCATGACAAGAAAAAAGATGCTCCTAGCGGAACAGCTATCAAAACAGCGGAATTGATGGCAGAAGTTCGTAAGTCTATCCAACAAGGTGCTAGTGATGAGGAAGAACTCATTTCAGGTGCACGTGGTGCTAACTTTGATGGTATGCGAATCCACTCAGTCCGTTTGCCAGGTTTGGTAGCTCATCAGGAAGTTATATTTGGAAATCAGGGAGAAGGATTGACCCTACGTCATGACTCCTATGATCGTAGCTCCTTCATGACAGGGGTGAATTTGGGAATCAAAGAAGTTGTCAAGCGTCATGAGCTTGTCTATGGATTAGAACACTTATTATGAGATTAACACAAATGCCTTCTGAATTTCAGAAGGCTTTACCAGTATTAGAAAAAATTAAAGAGGCTGGCTTTGAAGCCTATTTTGTTGGGGGCTCTGTTAGGGATGCCCTACTTAATCGTCCCATCCATGATGTGGATATTGCGACGTCATCTTATCCAGAAGAGACCAAGCAGATTTTCCCTCGTACAGCTGACATTGGGATTGAGCATGGAACCGTCTTGGTTTTAGACGGAGATGAAGAGTACGAAGTGACCACTTTTAGAACTGAGGATGTCTATGTAGACTACCGTAGACCAAGTTCAGTTTCTTTTGTTCGTTCGCTAGAAGAGGACCTCAAACGACGTGATTTCACAGTTAATGCCTTTGCCTTAGATGAGATGGGCGAAATCATTGATTTGTTTGATGGTTTGAGAGATCTAGAAAATCAAGTTTTACGAGCAGTTGGTGTAGCTAGTGAGCGTTTCAACGAAGATGCCCTACGCATCATGCGTGGCTTTCGTTTTCAAGCCAGTCTTGGTTTTGAACTCGAGCAAGAAACCTTTGAAGCGATGAAAACCTTAACGCCACTCTTAGAGAAAATTTCTGTGGAACGTACTTTTGTTGAATTTGATAAACTTCTTCTGGCTCCTCATTGGCGAGTAGGTCTGTCTTCTATGATTGCAAGTAAAGCTTATGATTATTTTCCAGATATGGCTGGTAGTCAGGACAAACTCCAATCTTTGTTTGACTTAGAGGCTGATTTTACCTTTGAATCTTCTGAGCAAGCCTGGGCTGCACTCTTATGGGTTTTAGAAGTGGAAGATGCTCAACAATTTTTGAAACATTGGAAAACTTCTCGTCAATTTGCCAAGCAAGTTCAAGATTTACTTACGATCTTAGAACTTCGTGAAGAAGGAGAACTAAGCAAGCGCGATTGTTACCGCTTTGATCTAGATTTACTTTTACAGGCTGAAAATCTTCGTCAGGCTCAAGGAAAAGAAGTCAATCCACAGGCCATCACAGAGACTTATCACAGCTAACTATCCATGATAAGAAAGAAATTCAAATCAATGGTGGGATTTCTGATCAAAGAATACGGCTATCAGCCAGGACCAGAAATGGGAGAAATTTTAGCAGAGATTGAGTATGCTATTGTGGATGGAGATTTGGAAAATAACTTGGAAGCTATTCATGCCTACTTGAGGGAGAAAAAATGAGTGATTTTATCGTTGAAAAACTAAGTAAATCCGTTGGAGACAAGACTGTCTTTAAGGATATTTCTTTTATCATCCATGACTTAGATCAGTATCGGTCTTATTGGGGTAAATGGAACTGGGAAAACGACCCTTCTAGATGTGCTTTCAGGTGTTTCAGGTTTTGATGGCGATATTAGCCCTTTTTCAGCAAAGAGTGATTACAAGATTGGCTATTTGACCCAAAATCCCGATTTTGATGATAGCAAGACTGTCTTGGATACTGTTCTATCGAGCGATTTGAAAGAAATCCAGTTGATCCGTGAGTATGAATTGATCATGTTCAACTACAGTGAGGATAAGCAAGCCAGTTTGGAACGGGTTATGGCGGAGATGGATTCTCTCAAGCTTGGGAAATTGAGAGTCAGGTCAAGACCGTTCTCAGCAAGTTGGAATTCAGGATTTATCAACTCCAGTTGGAGCTCTTTCAGGTGGATTGCGAAGACGGGTTCAGTTGGCCCAAGTTCTGCTAGGAAATCACAATCTTTTGCTTTTGGATGAACCAACCAACCACTTGGATATTGCCACCATTGAGTGGCTGACCCTCTTTTTGAAAAATTCCAAGAAGACCGTCCTCTTTATCACCCACGACCGTTACTTCCTAGATGCGCTTTCGACGCGAATTTTCGAGTTAGACCGAGCTGGTTTGACAGAATATCAGGGTAATTATCAGGACTATGTTCGCCTCAAGGCTGAACAGGATGAGCGCGATGCAGCTCTTCTTCACAAAAAAGAGCAACTTTATAAGCAGGAATTGGCCTGGATGCGCAGACAACCACAGGCTCGTGCAACCAAGCAACAAGCACGTATCAATCGATTCCATGAATTGAAAAAGGAGGTTTCTGATACTAGTGTTGAGACAGACTTGAGCATGAATTTTGAAACCAGCCGTATCGGTAAAAAGGTCATCGAGTTTAAGGATGTTTCCTTTGCCTATGACGACAAACAGATTTTGCAAGATTTTAACCTTTTGGTTCAAGCCAAAGACCGTATCGGAATCGTTGGTGACAATGGTGTTGGGAAGTCAACCCTTCTTAACCTCATTGCAGGAAGTTTGAAACCGACTGAAGGAGAGGTTACTATCGGTGAAACGGTTCGCATCGCCTATTTTTCTCAACAAATCGAAGGCTTGGATGAGAGTAAGCGGGTTATCAATTATCTTCAGGAAGTGGCAGAAGAGGTTAAGACCAGTAGTGGCTCTACGACTTCAATAGCTGAGTTACTAGAACAATTTCTCTTCCCGCGTTCAACACACGGTACTTTGATTGAGAAGTTGTCTGGTGGTGAGAAAAAACGACTTTACCTCCTTAAACTACTCCTCGAAAAACCAAATGTTCTCCTCTTGGATGAACCAACTAATGACCTAGACATTGCGACCTTAACTGTTCTAGAAAATTTCTTACAAGGTTTTGCAGGTCCAGTCTTAACAGTTAGTCACGACCGCTATTTCCTTGATAAGGTGGCGACTAAGATTCTTGCTTTTGAGAATGGCATCATACGTCCGTTCTTTGGGCATTATACCGACTACTTAGATGAAAAAAAGCCTTCGAAGCAGAAGCGACAAGTCAAGTTCAAAAGGCTGAGAAGGAAAAGGTCGTCAAAGTCCGTGAAGAAAAGAAACGCATGACCTATCAAGAAAAGCAAGAGTGGGTAAGTATTGAAGGTGACATCGAAGCCTTAGAAAACCGTATCTCTGTCATTGAAGAGGAAATGCAGGCCAATGGCTCGGACTTTGGGAAGCTAGCTACCCTTCAGAAAAGAGTTAGATGAGAAGAATGAATCCTTGCTTGAAAAATATGAACGCTATGAATATTTAAGTGAGTTTGGCTTAATGGAAGAAAAAAATCATCAAATGGAGCAGTAAGAAAATCATCTGGACTATTCTTCTCTGCTTCCTTGAGTTAGCTTTTCTTCTTTGGATCCTATCTTTTATAATGACCTATCCCAAGGAGGCACCTGTGGGATTGGTGGCATTAAGACTCTTTGTTTTATTCTTAATCATCATTGTTGGATGGATTTTGTATGAACGTTTGCGACTTCTTTTTTCAGATAAAGAGTATTTGAAATGTACGTCTCAAGGTTTTTTCTATAAGCTACATCCTAAAAAAGATTGGCAGTTTTATTCCTGGGGGCAGGTAGAAACGTTTTCTCTTATGAGAATCAAGGGTGGAAGAAGTTCGAGGGATTTTTATACTATTGAAGTTCATTTTTATGACAAGGATTTTATAAAACCCAACTCTTTATGGAATCGTCTACGAAGTAGATTTTCGACTACAAAGCAATCAAATGTTTTGAAAATCCCAATCTACTTGCTGGATGTCGGTTTACCGCGAAGAGTCTTTGAAACCATGTCCTACTTTGAGCGAGAGTGGCGTATCGAACAAAATCGTCAACTCAATCAAAAACTCTAAAAAGCAAAAAAAAAGGCAAAGATTTCATTAAACGAGCAATAGTTACAGATTTGATTAGAAGCCTTGGACTCAGTTTCCAGGGTTTCTTTCTATTTCTCTTTTCTAAGATTTATGGTATAATAGGGAGTAAAAACTTAAAAAGAAAGAAATGCTATGAACTTAAAAGATTACATTGCAAGTATTGAAAATTATCCACAAGAAGGAATTACATTCCGTGATATCAGCCCTTTGATGGCTAACGGCAATGCCTACAGCTATGCTGTTCGTGAAATTGTTCAATATGCTACTGACAAAAAGATCGATATGATCGTAGGACCAGAAGCGCGTGGATTTATCGTTGGATGTCCAGTTGCTTTTGAGTTGGGAATTGGTTTTGCTCCTGTGCGTAAACCTGGAAAACTACCACGCGAAGTTATTTCAGCTGACTACGAAAAAGAATATGGTGTTGATACTTTGACTATGCACGCTGATGCTATCAAACCAGGTCAACGTGTTCTCATCGTAGATGACCTTTTGGCAACAGGTGGTACTGTTAAAGCAACCATCGAAATGATTGAGAAATTAGGCGGTGTCGTAGCTGGTTGTGCCTTCTTGATTGAACTTGATGAGCTAAAAGGTCGTGAGGCAATCGGAGATTACGATTATAAAGTTTTGATGCATTATTAATGAAAAACAGTCCCTAGGGCTGTTTTCTCTTCATCGGATATAAAAAAAGGCTATATCTAGTTGAGAAAAACTATAATTGAAAACTATGTCTTCTTACAGTATAATAAAAGGGAAGCAATGTCATCAGCTGGATTATTCCATTCGATGACAGTCAGGTTACTTGAGTCCAATATGATACAGTAAGGAGATTTCTATGCCGATTCGAATTGATAAAAAATTACCAGCAGTTGAGATTTTACGAACGGAAAATATTTTCGTCATGGATGACCAGAGGGCGGCTCATCAGGATATTCGACCACTGAAAATTCTGATTTTAAACTTGATGCCACTGAAAATGGTTACAGAAACTCAGCTTTTACGCCATTTAGCCAATACTCCTTTGCAGTTAGATATTGAATTTTTATATATGGAAAGTCATCAGTCGAAAACAACTCGTTCTGAGCATATGAAGACTTTTTATAAGACCTTCTCAGAAGTTCAAGACCAGTATTTTGATGGCTTGATTATTACAGGTGCTCCAGTTGAACATCTCCCTTTTGAAGAAGTGGACTATTGGGAGGAATTTACTAAGGTTATCGATTGGTCTAAGACTCATGTCTTTTCAACCCTGTATATTTGCTGGGGAGCACAAGCGGGTCTATACTATCGCTATGGCGTAGATAAATACCAGATGGACCAGAAGCTTTCTGGGATTTATTCTCAAGATGTTTTGAAAGAAGGTCATCTTTTGCTGAGAGGTTTTGATGATTTATATGTATCCCCTCATTCTCGCCATACAGAAGTCCACAAAGAAGATATTCTAAACAAAACAAATCTAGAGATTTTAGCATCAGGAGAAGAGGTAGGAGTCTCTATCCTTGCGAGTCGAGATTTGAGAGAAGTCTATAGCTTTGGGCATTTAGAGTATGATCGCGATACGCTCGCAAAGGAATATTTTAGAGATCTAGATGCTGGTTTAGATCCACATATACCAGAAAATTATTTCAAAAATGATGACATCCATGAACTTCCTTGTATGCGTTGGAGTTCCTCAGCAGCTCTCTTTTTCAGTAACTGGGTAAATTATGCAGTTTACCAAGAAACGCCTTTTGAGTGGAAGAGTGCAGAAGAAGATGTATCTCATTTTGGATATTTATAAGAGGAATTATGACATATTTAGATGCTTTCAAATCAGGGAATTTGGTGTTACCAAGTGCTCTGCTCTTAAACTACAATCAACTGTTTTCATCAAGCGATGATTTCTTAGTTTGGCAATTCTTTTACCTACAAAATACAACAGCCTTAGGGGAATTGTCCCCAAGCCAAATTGCAGAGAAAATTGGCAAGCAAGTCTTTGAAGTCAATCAAGCTATTTCGCGCTTGACAGAAAAAGGCTTACCTCAATACGTACCATTGAACTCAATGGTGAGATAGAAGTGATTTTTGATGCGACTTTGGCTTTAGAGCGCTTAGACCAACTTTTTGAAAAGCAAGAACCAAACCAAGTGGCACCTGCTAAAAATGATTTGAAAGACTTGGTGGAAACCTTCCAACAAGAGCTAGGTCGTCTCTTAAGTCCTTTTGAGATCGAAGATTTGGAAAAGAGTTTGAAAGAAGACGGGACCAGTGCGGACCTGATCAAAGAGGCCCTACGTGAGGCCGTTTTGAATGGAAAACCAAATTGGAAGTACATCCAGGCTATCCTAAGAAACTGGCGTCATGAAGGCATTAAGAGTGTAGTTCAGGTAGAGGCTAAGCGTCAGGAGAGAGAAGCGACTAATCCTCAAAATGTTCAAGTTTCTGCAGATTTTCAAAATGCTATGGATCTTTGGAAAGACTAATTTTAAGTATTGATAATAGAAAAAAATGCCTACAGGCTAGAAAGAAAATCTAGCTTGTGGGCATTTTTTGTGTGTTTTATACTCAATGAAAATCAAAGAGCAAACTAGGAAGCGAGCCGCAGGTTGCTCAAAGCACTGCTTTGAGGTTGTAGATGGAAGCTGACGTGGTTTGAAGAGATTTTCGAAGAGTATTAATTGATTAGTTAGCCAGTCCCCAGACGCTAGAGAGGCGTTCTGTAACTGGGAAATCTCCATAACCTTCAGCATTGATGGTTACTTGGTCAGGATGGTTACCAAGCAAATCAACAAAGGTTTGGTCAGCCCATTCTTGACCGACAAACATGGTTTTGCAGTTTTCTTTAGCATTAGAAATCACGATGGCAAGTGGCGATTGATTTTCAGCTCCTGAACGGACCCAACCGATACAATTTGGGTCATCAAAAGTAGATCGATTTGCTCTCCGTAAGCCAACTCTTTTTCGAGATAGCTAGCAAACGGTCAAGAACATCTTTGAAATCTTGCTGAGCATATTGACCAGAAATACCGTAGTAGTCTCCATAAAAGACACATGGGAGCCCCTGCTCTCGCAAAAGAATGAGGGCGTAGGCTGCTGGTTTAAACCATTCTTCAACAGTGGATTCAAGAGCCTGGCCACGTTGAGTATCATGGTTATCGACAAAGGTTACAGCTCTTTCTGGATTGAGTTTGCACTAGACTATCCTCAAAGATGGTTGTCAAATCATAGTCTTCTCCAGCCTTGCTTGCTTCAAAGAGATTTTGGTGAAGGCGAACATCGACAAGATCAAAGCGCTCTTCAATCTTTTCAAGGTAGTCCAGATTTGCTTCCTTGTCTGGATTCCAGAATTCTCCAAAGACATAGAAATCTTGGCCATATTTTTCTTTGATATCGCGAATGAAGTTGCGCATAAAGAAAGAGTCTATGTGTTTAACTGCATCCAAACGGAAACCAGCTACACCAGTCGTTTCGATAAACCAATTTGCCCAATCGTAGATATTTTGTATGACTTCTGGATGCTTGAAATCTAGGTCTGCATACATGAGATAGTCATAGTTACCATTTTCGTTATCAACTAATTCCTCGTTAGCCCAGCCTTTGTTGTCTCCCTGTATCAGATAGATCCCAGATTTATGGCGTTTAGCATCGTAGTCAGTTCCAGTAAAGTGGTACCAGTGCCAGTGGAAGTCATTGTAGGTGTTTTGTCGTCCGTCAAAGGTAAAACCAGTCCAGCCATTGATGGTAAAAGGTTCTCCTAGTTCCACAGTTCGATCTTCTGGATCTACTTCTATCACTTGGAAAGATTCTAAATGGTCAGCGGCTGCCTTATGATTTAAGACGATATCAGCCATTGGTTGAATCCCATGAGATTTTAAAATTTGGATGGCATGAAGATAGTCTTCTTTAAAACCATATTTGGTACGTATAGTACCTTTCTGATTAAATTCTCCAAGGTCAAATAGGTCATAGACGCCATAACCAACATCCTTTTTCATTTGTTGCTTTAAAAAGCAGGTGGCATCCAAATGTGACTAATACCTAAGTTAGCTAGGTGTTCAGCGTCGTCAGCTAGAGCGCATCCAGTGATTTTCCATCGTGGGGAGATACCACTCAAAAATATTGCATTAAGGTTTGATTTTTTTCATAGTTTGATCCTCTTACTTACAGTGTTGAGGATTATTGTAGCATAAAGCTAAAGCATATCGCAAACGTTTGCGTGATAATTTAAACTCTTTGAAATTTTTATGTCTATTTTTTTCAACTGGAAGTGTTGAAATACTATAAAAAGAAAAATAGTAGGACTGATGGGAGGAAAAAAATTCTCTCAGATAGGGTAGGATGATGGATGAATCAATAGTTTCTATTTTGTGAATTGTCACAAAATTTGTTATAATAGTATTTATGAATAAAGTATTCGTCAGTAGACGTGTTGAAAAAAAACTAAACCAAGGTCTAGTACTTTTGGAGGAAATTGATTTTCCAGAACTATCTGAAACTGATCAGGAAGTCGAGTTATTTAGTCAAAGCAAGCAGTTTTTGGGCAAGGCTTATTTATCTCGTCAAAAATAAGGGGATTGGTTGGTTTGTAACGAACCAGAAGCTTTCTTTTAACCAAAAATTCTTTGAAAGTTTATTTGAAAAAGCCAAACAAAAACGTTCTTCTTACTATCAAGATGAGTTGACAACTGCCTTTCGTTTGTTTAATCAAGAAGGCGATGGTTTTGGTGGGATGACCTTGGATCTCTACGGAGATTATGTTGTTTTCTCCTGGTATAACTCCTATATCTATGGACTTCGCCAAGAGATTTTAGCTGCTTTTGCTCAGGTTTTCCCTGAAGTCTTAGGTGCCTATGAAAAGATTCGTTTTAAAGGTCTAGACTATGAGTCTGCCCATATCTATGGTCAAGAAGCACCAGAAAATTTTACAGTTCTTGAGAATGGAGTTCTCTATCAAGTCTTTATGAATGACGGTCTTATGACAGGCATCTTCTTGGACCAACATGAAGTGCGTGGTAGCTTGGTTGATGGTTTAGCTATGGGAAAATCCTTGCTTAATATGTTTTCCTACACAGCAGCTTTCTCAGTTGCTGCAGCTATGGGAGGAGCTAGTGAAACAACCTCTGTAGACCTAGCCAAACGTTCCAGAGAACTGTCAGAAGCTCATTTTCATGCCAATGGACTCAGTCTTGACAATCATCGTTTCATTGTTATGGATGTCTTTGAATACTTTAAATACGCTAAACGTAAGGGCTTGTCTTATGATGTGATCGTTCTTGATCCACCTAGCTTTGCCCGTAATAAAAAGCAAACTTTCTCTGTAGCTAAGGACTATCACAAGTTGATTTCCCAGAGTTTAGAGATTTTAAATCCGGGAGGTATGATCATTGCTAGCACCAATGCTGCCAATGTTTCCCGTCAAAAATTTATAGAACAAATCGACAAAGGATTTGCAGGAAGAAAGTACCAGGTTCTTAATAAATATGGACTTCCAGCAGACTTTGTCTACAATGAAAAAGATGAAAGTAGTAATTACCTTAAGGTGATTAGCATGAAGGTAACTAAATGAAATTAGTCGTTTCAGTAATGCCAAAGAGTTTAGAAGAGGCGCAAGGAATCGATGCCATGCGGTATATCGATGCTGATATCATTGAGTGGCGTGCCGACTTCCTACCAAAGGAAGCTATTTTACAGGTAGCTCCAGCTATTTTTGAAAAATTTGCAGGTCGCGAACTCCTCTTCACCCTACGTACTCGTGCTGAGGGAGGCGAAATCGATTTGGATTCGGCGGAGTATGTACAAATTATCAAAGATGTAGCTCAACTCTATCAACCAGAATATATCGATTTTGAGTATTTTTCTCACAAGGATGTTTTTGAAGAGATGCTTGATTTTCCAAATCTAGTCTTGAGTTATCATAATTTCCAAGAAACTCCAGAGAATATGATGGAAATCTTATCCGAGCTTACCAGCCCTAACGCCAAAAGTGGTTAAAGTATCGGTTATGGCTCATACAGAACAAGATGTATTGGACCTTATGAACTTTACACGTGGCTTTAAAACACTGAACCCAGAACAAGAATATGTGACGATTTCTATGGGGAAAGTGGGCAAGGTTTCTCGTATCACTTCAGATGTGACGGGTTCTAGCTGGTCTTTTGCGAGTCTGGACGAAGCCAGTGCTCCAGGACAGATTTCACTTTCTAGCATGAAAAAAATTCGGGAGATACTAAATGAAGATTGATGGCTACACACGTTTTAGCAGCTGTAGTCGCCAATCCTATCAAACACTCCATTTCACCCTTTCATTCACAATCAGAGCTTTTTGAGGGCAACTCATACCAATGGGGTTTATCTTGCTTGGGAGATAGAAGGAACAGACTTGGCAGAAACAGTTGCCAACATTCGTCGTTACCAGATGTTTGGAATCAATCTTTCTATGCCCTACAAGGAGCAGGTGATTCCTTATTTGGATCAATTGAGTGAAGAAGCTCGTTTGATTGGTGCTGTCAATACAGTGGTGAATCGAGAAGGAACTTTAATCGGATATAACACAGATGGCAAGGGATTCTTTAAGAGCTTGCCTTCTTTTTAAAATATCTGGGAAAAGAATGGTCTTGTTAGGAGCAGGCGGTGCAGCCAAAGGCAATTTTGCGCAGGCAATCTTGGATGGAGTCAGTCAGGTTTCTGTCTTTTGTTCGTTCGGGCTTCAATAGAAAAACAAGACCTTACTTAGAAAAACTACAAAAATGAAACAGGGGTTTAAAAGCAGATTTATTTGCTTTTAGAAGATGTTTCTGAACTGCAAAGCAAGGATAACTGATTCGGATTTACTGGTAAATGCGACTAGTGTTAGTATGGATGGAGTATCTCTGCCAATCCCAGCAAGCGTCCTTTTACCAGAGAAAGCTCTTTGGTAGCTGATGTGATTTATCAACCCTTTGAAACACCATTTTCTAAAGTGGGCAGAAACCAGGACAATCACGCTGTTAATGGCCTAGGCATGCTGCTTTACCAAGCTGCGGAAGCTTTTCAGTTATGGACAGGTAAGGAAATGCCAACCGATCAAATCTGGGAATTACTAAAACAAAAGTATCAAAAATGAAAAAAGGAGAACTGCTATGAAAATCAAAATAGACCTTCCCCACCATCCTTATGATATTCAGATTGAAAAAGGATGCCTGTCTCAAGCAGGAAAATGGTTGCGGGAACTTTGGCAACCGCAAAAAGTCGTTATCATTACGGATAACCATGTGGCTTCTCTCTATGCAGAAAAGGTTAAATTGAGCTTGGAGGATGCTGGTTTTCAAGTGGCAGTTTTTGACTTTCTAGAGGGTGAAGAACGAAAAAATCTGACTACTGTTCAGAAAGTCTATGAATTCTTAGTTAAGCAAGGTTTAACTCGTAGTGATGGCATCGTTGCACTTGGTGGCGGAGTGGTCGGAGACTTAGCTGGCTTTGTAGCCTCAACCTATATGCGAGGAGTTCATCTCGTTCAAATTCCAACTAGTTTGACTGCCCAGGTTGATTCCTCTATCGGTGGAAAAACTGGAGTTAACACCCCTTTTGCCAAGAATATGGTAGGAACTTTTGCCCAGCCTGATGGTGTTTTGATTGATCCAACTGTTCTTGAAACCTTAGGGAAAACGAGAGTTGATTGAAGGAATGGGTGAAGTCATTAAATATGGCTTAATTGAAGATCCAGAACTCTGGGACCTATTATCTGATATGGATGGTTCTGTAGAGAGTATTTTGGAGCATTCAGAAAGTTTGATTGAACATTCTTGCCAGGTCAAACGCAAGATGGTAGTTGAAGACGAATTGGACAATGGCATTCGTTTGTATCTAAACTTTGGTCACACAATTGGTCATGCTATCGAAGCGACTGCTGGCTATGGACGCGTCATGCATGGAGAAGCTGTAGTCATGGGAATGGTACAGGTTTCTAAGGTCGCCGAACAAAAAGGTCTCATGCCAGAAGGAATCACTCAGTCAATCCGAGAAATGTGTCAGAAATTTGGACTTCCTGTTGATTATGAAAACTGGGATGTTGATAAGCTTTATCAGGCCTTGACTCATGATAAAAAAGCGCGTGGCAACACCATGAAATTAGTCTTGGTACCAGAACTTGGTTCAGCCACTATTCACCCCGTCTCACTCGAAGAAATGAAAGATTACTTGGTAAAATAAGGAGAATGTATGAGATATTTAACAGCAGGAGAATCACACGGTCCTCGTCTGACAGCAATTATTGAAGGAATTCCAGCAGGCCTTCCTTTGACTGCCGAGGATATCAATGAGGATCTCAAACGTCGCCAAGGTGGTTACGGTCGTGGTGGACGCATGAAGATCGAGAGTGACCAGGTTGTCTTTACTTCTGGTGTTCGCCACGGGAAGACGACAGGGGCTCCCATTACCATGGATGTCATTAACAAAGACCATCAAAAATGGCTTGATATCATGTCTGCCGAGGATATTGAAGACAAACTTAAAAGTAAACGAAAAATCACTCATCCTCGTCCAGGTCACGCTGACTTGGTAGGAGGTATCAAATACCGCTTTGATGATTTGAGAAATTCCCTGGAACGTTCATCTGCCCGTGAAACGACTATGCGAGTAGCAGTTGGGGCTGTTGCCAAGCGTCTATTGGCTGAGCTTGATATCGAAATTGCCAACCATGTTGTTGTCTTTGGTGGCAAGGAAATCGATGTTCCAGAAAACTTAACAGTCGCAGAGATTAAGAAACTAGCTGCCCAGTCAGAAGTTTCTATCGTCAATCAAGAACGTGAGCAGGAAATCAAGGACTATATTGATCAAATCAAACGTGATGGAGATACCATTGGTGGTGTTGTTGAAACTGTTGTCGGTGGTGTTCCGGTTGGTCTGGGTTCATACGTCCAATGGGATCGAAAACTAGATGCAAGATTAGCTCAAGCAGTTGTTTCAATCAATGCTTTTAAGGGTGTGGAATTTGGACTAGGCTTTAAAGCAGGTTATCTCAAGGGTAGCCAAGTCATGGATGAAATCCTCTGGTCACCAGAAGATGGCTACACTCGTCGTACTAATAATCTTGGAGGTTTCGAAGGTGGTATGACCAATGGTCAACTGATTATTGTTCGTGGGGTCATGAAACCAATTCCAACTCTCTATAAACCATTGATGAGCGTTGATATTGAAACCCATGAGCCTTATAAAGCAACAGTGGAGAGAAGTGATCCAACTGCTCTTCCAGCAGCAGGCGTCGTTATGGAGGCAGTCGTAGCAACGGTCTTGGCTCAAGAAATCCTTGAGAAATTCTCTTCAGATAATCTGGAAGAATTAAAAGAAGCTGTTGCAAAACATCGGGAGTATACAAAGAATTATTAAGGAGTTCTTATGGCAAAAACCATCTATATCGCAGGACTGGGTTTGATTGGTGCTTCCATGGCACTCGGAATCAAGCGGGATCATCCTGATTATGAAATTTTAGGATACAATCGCAGTCAGGCATCTAGAGATATTGCCTTGGAGCGAGGAATGATTGATCGTGCGACGGATGATTTTGCCAGTTTTGCTCCACTTGCAGACGTCATCATTCTTACCCTTCCAATCAAGCAAGCCATTGCTTTTTTACAAGAATTAGCAACTTTGGAACTAAAAGAAGGTGTCATTATTTCTGATGCTGGATCGACCAAGTCAGCAATCGTGGCTACAGCTGAGAACTGTTTTGCAGATAAGCCTGTTCGCTTTGTTGGCGCTCATCCTATGGCAGGTAGTCATAAGACAGGAGCGGCCTCTGCAGATGTTAATCTTTTTGAAAATGCCTATTATATCTTCACGCCTTCGAGCTTAACAACCCAGGATACGCTTGAAGAAATGAAGGACTTGCTGTCAGGTCTGCACGCTCGTTTCATTGAAATCGATGCTGAAGAGCATGACCGAGTGACTTCTCAGATCAGTCATTTTCCGCATATTTTAGCATCAGGTTTAATGGAACAAACTGCCAACTATGCTGAAGAGCATGAAATGGCCCGACGTTTTGCGGCCGGTGGTTTTCGTGATATGACTCGGATTGCCGAAAGTGAGCCAGGCATGTGGACTTCTATCCTCTTATCCAATCGAGAGTCTATTATTGAACGCATCGAGGATTTCAAGGGTCGTTTGGACGAGATTGAGCAAGCAATCAGCAAGGGTGATGAAAACCAAATCTGGAACTTTTTCAATCAAGCGCGTGAGCAACGGCAGGCTATGGAAATCCATAAACGTGGTGGTGTAGATAGCTCATTTGACCTCTATGTAGACGTTCCCCGATGAGGAAGATGTTATCTTGCGCATCTTGGAATTACTACGAGGAACTTCCTTGGTCAATATCCATATCAATGAGGAAAATCGTGAAGATATTCACGGGATTCTGCAGATTTCCTTTAAGAATGCTCAGGATTTAAAACGTGCTGAGCAAGTCATTACAGAAAATACGAATTATACAGTCGTTATTAAATAAGGAGGACAATTATGTCAAATATTTATGATAGTGCAAACGAACTTAGTCGTGGACTACGCGAATTGCCAGAATACAAGGCGGTTAAGGAAGCTAGAGATGCTATCCAAACCGATGCAGAAGCTAGTAAAATCTTTGCAGATTATATTGCTTTTCAGCATGAAATCCAAGTGATGGCACAAACTGGACAAATGCCAGACGCTTCTTTCCAAGAAAAAATGGAAGGCTTTGGTAAAGCAGATTCAAGGCAACTCTCTCTTGTCAGAATTTCTTTTGCCAAACAGCAACAACTTTCTATCTACCTTTCTGATATTGAAAAAATTGTATTTGAACCAATTTCAGAACTTTTTAAAATAAGATTTACCTCATAAAGTCAGGAATTTTTAAGAAATTTCTGACTTTTTATGATAAAATAAGAAAAAGTATTGTCAGTATGGGGTCTAGCATGAAGTTAAAAACAAACATTAACCATTTGAATGGTAGTATTCGAGTGCCAGGAGATAAGTCTATCAGTCATCGCTCTATCATTTTTGGGAGTTTGGCTGAAGGTGAGACTAAGGTTTATGATATTTTACGTGGTGAAGATGTCCTATCAACCATGCAAGTATTTCGTGACCTAGGCGTTGAGATAGAGGACAAAGACGGTGTCGTTACCATACAAGGTGTTGGCATGGATGGATTGAAAGCCCCTAAGAACGCTCTCGATATGGGAAATTCTGGGACCTCTATTCGTTTGATTTCAGGCGTCCTTGCTGGTGCAGATTTTGAAGTGGAGATGTTTGGAGATGACAGTCTTTCCAAACGTCCTATGGACCGTGTGACCCTTCCCTTTGAAAAAAATGGGAGTTAGCATTTCTGGTCAGACAGAGCGAGACTTGCCACCTTTGCACTTAAAAGGAACGAAAAATTTAACACCTATTCATTATGAATTGCCAATTGCCTCTGCTCAAGTCAAGTCAGCCTTGATTTTTGCAGCTTTGCAGGCTCAGGGTCAGTCTGTCATCATTGAGAAGGAGTGCACTCGTAATCACACAGAAGATATGCTGCGTCAATTTGGTGGAGACTTGAGTGTCGATGGTAAGAAAATCACAGTTCAGGGACCACAGAAACTAAGTGGACAAACGGTTGTCGTACCTGGAGATATTTCTAGTGCAGCCTTTTGGTTGGTAGCAGGTTTGATTGTTCCAAATTCTCGTGTGGTACTTAAGAATGTCGGTATTAATGAAACTCGTACAGGGATTATTGATGTTATCCGTGCTATGGGTGGTAAATTAGAATTACTGATATTGATCCAATTGCTAAGTCTGCAACCTTGACTGTTGAAACTTCAGATTTGAAGGGAACAGAGATTGGTGGAGCCTTTGATTCCACGTTTAATTGATGAATTACCAATTATTGCTCTCCTAGCTACCCAAGCTCAAGGGCAAACGGTCATCAAAGATGCAGAAGAACTCAAGGTTAAAGAAACTGACCGTATTCAAGTTGTCGCAGACGCTTTAAATAGCATGGGAGCAGCTATTACTCCTACAGCAGACGGCATGATTATCAAAGGGAAATCTGCTCTCCATGGAGCCAGAGTCAATACCTTTGGAGACCACCGTATCGGCATGATGACAGCCATTGCAGCGCTTTTAGTGGCAGATGGAGAGGTTGAATTGGATCGTGCAGAAGCTATTAATACTAGCTACCCAAGCTTCTTTGATGATTTGGAGACTTTGATTCATGGCTAAGGTTTTACTTGGATTTATGGGGGCAGGAAAATCTACTATTGCTAGAGGATTAGATCCTGACTTTGTAGACATGGATGCCTTGCTTGAAGACCGACTGGGGATGCCGATTGCTCGTTTCTTTGAAGAAAAAGGAGAAGCAGCCTTCCGTCAGGTAGAAGAAGAAGTCCTAGCTGACCTATTAAAAGACAGACCAAGTTGTGTCTACTGGTGGGAGGAATCGTCATTTCTCCACGAAAAATCGTGCCTTACTCAAAGCAAAATCCAGACAACATCTATCTTAAAGCAGATTTTGAGACCCTTTACCAGCGAATTTCAGATGATAAGGACAATCAACGCCCGCTATTTTTAAAAAATAGTAAGGAAGATTTGGCTGCGATTTTTAATGAAAGACAGGCTTGGTATGAGGAAGTGGCTAGTAAAGTTATCGATGTGTCCAAGCTAAGCCCAGAGGAAATTATAGAGGAATTGACATGAAAATTGCCTATCTAGGTCCCAAAGGATCTTTTTCGCACCATGTTGTGCAGACGGCTTTTCCTCATGAGGAACTAGAGCCTTTTTCAAATATTACGGACGTTATCAAGGCCTATGAACAGGGATTGGTAGACTATTCAGTAGTGCCAGTTGAAAATTCCATTGAAGGTAGTGTTCATGAGACACTGGACTATCTTTTCCATCAGGCTCGCATTCAAGCTGTGGCAGAGATTGTTCAGCCAATCCATCAACAGTTGATGGCAGTGCCAGGACAGTCTAAAATTGAGAAAATCTTTTCTCACCCACAGGCACTTGGCACAAGGGAAGAAATTTATTGACGAGCATTATCCAGATGCGCAACTAGAAGTCACTGCCAGTACAGCCTACGCTGCGCGCTATGTTTCTGAGCATCCTGATCAACCATTTGCGGCGATTGCCCCAAGAAGTTCTGCAGAGGAATATGGTTTAGAGCTGATCGCTCAAGATATTCAAGAAATGGAAGCCAATTTTACTCGTTTTTGGGTTTTGGGACCTAAATTACCACAAATCCCCTTGAGTCCAGGTTCTGAAAAGATGAGTCTAGCTTTGACCTTGCCAGATAATCTTCCAGGTGCATTATACAAAGCACTCTCGACCTTTGCATGGCGAGGGATTGACTTGACTAAAATTGAGAGTCGTCCCCTAAAAACAGCCTTGGGCGAATACTTTTTTATCATTGATGTCGACTATGCTGATAAAGAACTGGTCCATTTTGCTCAAAAAGAACTAGAAACGATTGGAATCCAGTATAAAGTACTAGGTGCTTATCCTATCTATACCATACAGGATAAAGGAAAGGAGAAGGAATGACTAGAGAGAATCCTTTGACACACCATGAAAAACTGAGATATGACTATCTTTTGAAAAATATTCATTATTTGAATGAGAAAGAAAAGAGAGAATTTGACTTATTACATGCTAAGTTAGAAGGTCAAAAAAGTTCAGCGGAAGTTTTCAATCCAGAAGCCAAGGAACAACTTCTTTCAGACTCTGGTATCGACCTGCCAACCTATGCTAATCGTAGTCGTTCTAGCCGCCGTAGTGGTGGAGCTCAACTGGAAACGAAGGTTCCAAAAGCTAAGAAGCCAAAGAAAAAAAGAGGTTTTCGTTTTAAACGATTATTTGCTTGGTTAGGGATGTTATTCCTTTGTGTAGCAGTAGGAATGATCGTCATGTTCTTAAAAGGCTTCCAATCGGCGAACCCTAATAGTTCAAATGGGCCCAAAGATGCCAAAGCTGCTCAGGTTGAAGTCTTCAATGGACAAGATACGCGTGATGGGGTTAATATTCTTATTTTGGGTACAGACGGCCGTATTGGACAGAATAGTGCAGAAACACGGACAGATTCCATTATGGTTTCTGAATGTAAGTGGCAAAGATAAAAAATTGAAGCTCGTTAGCTTTATGCGTGATAATTTGGTCTATATTGATGGGTATAGCCAAGTCATCAATGGTCAAAAACAGACCGACCATAAATTAAACTTGGCCTATGAATTAGGGGAACAAGAAGGTAAACAAGGAGCTGAAATGGTCCGCAAGGTCCTCAAGGATAATTTTGATCTAGACATCAAATATTATGCCCTTGTCGATTTCCAAGCCTTTGCGACAGCCATTGATACGCTTTTCCCTGATGGTGTGACCATTGATGCTCAGTTTTCAACTCTAAATGGGGTTCCGGTTACAGAAGCGACTGTAGGCGATGACTTGCATGCAACGGAAACTGAGTCACCGACTCAAACCATTCGAGCTTGGAAAACAACAGATGAATGGTTCGACTCTTCTCAACTATGCACGTTTCCGTGATGATGATGAAGGGGATTATGGCCGTACTCGTAGACAACAACAGGTCATGACAGCTGTCTTGCAGCAGATTAAGGATCCTACAAAACTTTTCACAGGCTCAGAAGCACTCGGGAAAGTTTTCGCCATGACCTCTACAAACCTTCCATATACCTTCTTATTGACCAACGGTTTATCAGTCCTTGAAGGAGCGCAGAATGGTATTGAAAGATTGACAGTCCCAGAACTTGGAGACTGGGTAGATGACTTTGACGTATACGGCGGTCAATCCCTTCGAGTGGACCAAAAAGCTTACCAAAATAAATTGGCCCAAATGGGATTTAGATAACATGTAAAATGAATCAGAGCTTGAGGTACCTATGAAAATGGGTATCTTGAGCTTTGATTTTTCACATGGTCAGATGGATTTATAAACTATTTTTATGGTATAATAGAATGATGTATTCTATAGAAGAGGAAGAGAATGAGATGAGTGATTTAAAGGCAATTCAAGCTCGTAGCCTAGAGATGGCTGAATATTTTGTCGCCTTTTGTAAAGAACACGATTGCTCTGTTATTTGTGTGGTGGAGGAGCTATTGGAGCTCTACGAAATAAAGGTTTTATCCCTTGGGATGATGATTTAGACTTCTTTATGCCTCGCAAGGATTATGAAAAACTAGCAGAGCTATGGCCTCGTTATGCGGATGAGCGTTACTTCCTATCAAAAAGTGATAGAGACTTTGTTGACCGCAACCTCTTTATCACTATTCGAGACAAGGAGACGACTTGTATCAAACCTTATCAACAAGATTTGGACCTCCCACACGGCTTGGCCTTGGATGTTCTTCCCTTGGATTACTACCCTAAAAACCCAGCTGAACGTAAGAAACAGGTACGTTGGGCTTTGATTTATTCTCTCTTTTGTGCACAAACCATTCCAGAAAAGCACGGAGCTCTCATGAAGTGGGGCAGCATGATTTTATTAGGATTAACTCCTAAAGCCCTTCGCTATCGTATCTGGAAAAAGGCTGAGAAAGAAATGACCAAGTATGGACCAGCTGAAAGTGATGGCATCACAGAGTTATGCTCAGGTCCAGGTTACATGAAGAAGAAATACCCAATTCAAGCCTTTGAAGACAACATTTTCTTACCTTTTGAAGGAACAGAAATGCCTATTCCAGTTGGTTATGATGCCTATCTCAGCACAGCTTTTGGTGACTACATGACACCACCACCAGCTGACAAGCAAGTGCCTCACCACGATGCCCTTATAGCAGATATGGATAAGAGTTACACTGAATATAAGGGAGAGTATGGTGGATAAGAAGAAAATTCTATTTTTTATGTGGTCCTTCTCTCTAGGCGGCGGTGCAGAAAAAATCCTTTCTACGATTGTTTCAAACTTGGATCCGGAAAAGTATGATATTGATATCCTTGAAATGGAACATTTTGATAAAGGATACGAACCTGTACCTGAAAATGTGAGAATTTTAAAAGCTTTTCAAGATTATCGTCAACCAAGATGGTTAAGAGCGCTTTTATGGAGATTGAGAATTTATTTCCCAAGGTTAACAAGACGCTTACTTATAAAAGATCACTATGATGTAGAGGTTTCCTTTTACCATTATGAATCCTCCTCTTTATTTTTCTAAACGACAAGGAAGTGAAGAAGATTTCTTGGATTCATGGAAGTATTGAAGAATTTTTAACTGATAGTTCGAAGCGTGATTCTCATAGACGACAATTGGATGCTGCTGATAGGATAGTAGGAATTTCAAAAAAAACCAGCAATTCTATCAAAGAAGTTTATCCAGATTACTCACAGAAATTAGTAACAGTCTATAATGGTTACGATTTTGAAAGTATTTTGGAAAAATCAAAAGAAAAGATTGCTATTGAGATAGCTCCTCAGAGTATCTGCACTATTGGCCGCATTGAAGAAAATAAGGGCTCTGACCGAGTAGTAGAAGTTATACGACTGTTGCACCAGCAAGGCAAGAAATACCATCACTACTTTATAGGTGCTGGGGACATGGAAGAGGAGTTGAAAAAACAAGTCAAAGAGTATCAACTTGAGGATTACGTTCATTTTCTTGGTTATCAAAAAAATCCATATCAGTATCTTTCTAAGATGCAAGTTCTTTTATCCATGTCCAAACAGGAAGGTTTTCCTGGAGTCTATGTTGAAGCCTTGAGTCTGGGAGTTCCCTTTGTATCTACTGAAGTAGGCGGTGCAGAGGAATTATCTCAGGAAGGACGATTTGGTAAAATCATTAAAAGCAATCAAGAAGCAGCTCAAGCAATTGAGAACTACATGACAGTTGCATCAAGCTTTAATGTCGATGAAGCCAGTCAATTTATTCAGCAATTTACGATTGCTAAACAAATTGAACAAGTAGAAAAACTAATAGAGGAGTAGCATGGAAACTGCATTAATTAGTGTCATTGTTCCAGTCTATAATGTGGCGCAATACCTTGAAAAATCAATAGCATCCATTCAGCAACAAACCTATCAAAACCTCGAAATCATTCTCGTTGATGATGGGGCGACAGATGAAAGTGGTCGCTTGTGTGAACAAATTGCTGAACAAGATGAACGATTTTTGGTTTATCACAAGGAAAACGAAGGCTTGTCTCAAGCTCGAAATGATGGATTGAAGCAAGCCCACGGAGACTATGTTATTTTTATAGATTCGGATGATTATATACATCCTGAAATGATTGCTAGCTTATATCAACAATTAGTCAAAGAAGATGCGGATGTTTCCAGCTGTGGTGTTATGAATGTCTATGCCAATAGTGAGAGTCCGCAAACTGAAAATCAGGATGATTATTTTGTATGTGATACAGAAACATTCCTTAGAGAATATTTAATTGGTGAGAAAATACCTGGTACTATTTGTAACAAACTCATCAAAAAGGAAATTGCAGCACAGTTAACTTTTCCAAAAGGCTTGATTTATGAAGATGCCTATTATCATTTTGATCTCATTAAAGTAGCTAAAAAGTATGTTGTGAATACCAAACCGTACTATTATTATTTCCACCGAGGAGATAGTATTACTACCAAACCATATGCGGAAAAAGACTTAGCTTACATTGATATTTATCAAAAATTTTATACTGAAGTCGTTAAGGAATATCCAAACTTAACAGAAGTAGCTTTCTTTAGACTGGCATATGCACATTTCTTTATCTTGGATAAAATGCTTCTAGATGATAATTTCAAAGAGTTTAAAGACTATCCACGGATTTATGGCTACTTGAAAAAACATGCCTTTGCTATTTTCAAAAATACCATTTTTAGAAAAGGAAGACGTATTAGTGCTTTAGCCTTATTTGTAAATGTAAGATTGTATAGAATATTATTGTTTAAAAATATTGAGCAATCGAAAAAAATTAATTAGAAAAGGAGGGACAGAGATGGTTGATGGCAAGACAGAATGTTGCTAACGATTACGATTCTAAGCTATATCGTAACCATAATAAGCGGAATCACTTATTTGTTTACCAGTAACAACGTAGGACTTCTGACAACTTTGCTTTTGCTCTTAATTAGCAGTCTGCTACTTTGCTGGAATAATATCAAATACTATTTGATTCACTTTATATTCTTTATCACAATTTTTATATTTTTGGTATCCAGACCCACCATTGATTATTTTAGAGATGGAGCGCTAGACACCTACCAACCAATTGCCTATCGATTTGCTTTCCTAGTTGTCATTGTTTTCTATTTTAGGACTGACAATAGGTGGTTTTATAGCCAATTATTATCTTGCTCGAAAAAGCAAAGCTCCTGTAAAAAGTAGAAAAACAGTGAATGTCAATTATATAAAAATTACGTTTTTGTGTCATTGAGTGTATTTCTACTCACCTATCCATTTTATTTCCTTAGACTATTTGAGCGCCTGCTATACCGTTTGCAAACTTCTTATTACAATTATTATGCAAATTTTGAAAGTCAATTGCCCTACTTTACCTATATCTTATCGACTTTCACGGTTTATGCCATGTGTGTTTACTTAGCAACCAAACCTAAAAAGTCACATGCGACAATGGTTTTAGTTGCCTATATCGCGGCTAACTTGATTCACTTAGTATTGGTACCAGAAATCCCTTTATTCTGAGTTTGATTTTCGCCTTTGTTTACTACTTTATGCGTGAACAAACGGAGAAAGGGAAATGGATTGGTTTTCAAAGAAAAATTGGCTATTTATCTTGGAACTACCTGTTCTCATACTTGCGATGGGAGCACTAAACTATGTTCGTGATAACGCCCAAGTATCTCATAGTGGAGTTTTTGATTTATTACTCGATTTCATTTATAAACAAGGAACTAGTTTTGGAGTTTTAGCGAGAGGATTCTTGTACAATAGTAGTCTTCCGTATAGAGACTTCCGAAATTTCACTTTTGGTCCGGTTGTTGACTATTTTGCGAGAGGTAGTATCGGAATCATATTTGGTGCCAAACCATTTGAACATACGACAAATAGTATCGAACTAGCGATTGACATAATGATTATGCCTACAATTTATCTTATCTTGTTCTAAATAAAAGAATATCTAAGAGCCATGGTATTGGAAGTAGTTATATCATGGAATTGTATACTGATTATGGTATGTTGGGACTATTTCTACTAAGTATCTTACTTGGTATGCTATTTATAGCCATGCTGCAAGTAGCTTATCGCTCAAGAACAATCTTATTTGCATTATCTTTTGCTAATCTTGAATAATTTATTCTTTATGCCTAGAAGTAGCTTCTCAGAGAGTTTCTTTAATCTTTTTACAATGCAATTCTGAGGGAATTGTTCTATTATCATTTTCGTGTGCAAAATGCTCACAAAGAAAATCATCACTTAATCAAAAAGGGAAATACATGTTTGAACAATATTCTGTAGCTGATTTGTTCATCAAATCTTTATAAAAACGTAGTAGATTTGCTAGCTTTACTAGCTTTATTCGCTCTCATAGCTGTACCATTCACTTTAAAAGCTGTTAAAAATAAAAATACAGTCAAAGATTCTACTAGTTATTCTACTTATATCACTTATAAGATAACTGCTCCAGAAACATCATCAAAAACAATTTTGAATCATCAAGTTGGTGGTTATAGTGACTTCTATGCAAAACTAATTGATGGTAATCTAAACGGTGCATTTCTTTTCAATGATGTTGATTCTGATAAGATGAAGGAAATCGCAAAAGATTTAGATACCACAGAAACAGCATTGAAGAATTCTGCAAGTGACTATTGGACAAAAATTAACGATTAACTCCGACTGATTGATGATGCAGGTGTAACTGTTAAAGTTTTAACTCCAAGTAAGAGGTAAATGATTTCCTTGAAAGCAAGTTTGATTCATTGATTGACAAAGTTCAAGTCTACCTACAGATGTTAAGATTGAAAAACTTGAAACAGTGAAACTCTAAAGAAATTGACTCCGAATGGAGAGTGCTCTTAGCTTTTAACTTGAAAAATCTTATTTTGCGATTAGTGATTATTGGTATTCTCTGTGTCATCCTAGTGATCATGGCGAATGTTCTAGTTTACCTCTTCAACCCAACTATTAATCGTGCAGGCGATTTCTCTGCTTATCAAGTAGACTTCGTTTCAACTATTACAACTCTTGAAAATCTTTCTGAACTATTGAGTTACAAGTGTCAAGGTCAACCACTAGCAATCGTAAGTTCAGATAATCGTATTTTGAATAAAATTACAAGTACAGAATATAAATTGAATCTTGGGAGGGTGTTCAGTTTGTTAACTTTGCAAAATGATCAAAAGATCTTTTAGCATTTGAGAATGTCCTTTTCGTAGAAGAATATGGGTGTCACTCGCTATAAGAAATTTGAAGAAAGTATGCAAGAAGTGAGAAATCTAAACCGTTCAGTTTTAGGTGTGATTACTTTTGCACTATAATTCATATAAATAAGGGATAATTATCCAAGACAAAGGAGGACTCGAATGGTCCTCCTTTATCTTTGGAAAAATTCAGATTTTGACAAAATATGCAGAAAAAGATTTCCTAGAGGATTGGGATAAGATTTCATCAGGGATGACAAACAGGCGAGGAACAGTTTCCCCAGTCAAATGGTAGCTTTATGATATAATAAATCAACGAGGTAAATTGAGATAGAAAAGTATAAAATTAAATGCCACAAGCTTTATATGAGGATTCGTGTTTTCAAATATTTTCCCAATTTGACAGGTACCTATATTTGCGCGTGTTCTAGATCAGACAGACTATGGTTATTTCAACTCTGTGATACCATCCTGTCTTTTTCTTGCCTTTTGCAACCTCTAGGTCTATAATTACGGACTTCGAGCTATTAGTAATGTAAAAGATAATAAGAAGAATTAAATAAAGTCTTTTTCAAGTCTTTTTATTTGTGTAGCTTGTACGATTATTACAAGTGCCGTCTATCTTTTATCGTATCCTTTATTCTTTAATAGTAATCCTGTTATCAAAAGATTTTTAGTAATGGGTGTTCAACTCATTGCACAAATATTCTCAATTGAATGAGTGAATGAGGCTCTTGAAAATTATAGTTTTTTATTTTATAAAACAGCCTTCATCCGTATTCTCATGTTGGTATCCATCTTCATGTTTGTAAAAAATGAGCATGATATTGTTATCTATACACTGATTATGAGTCTTTCAACTCTGATCAATTATCTCATTAGTTATTTTTGGATTAAAAGAGATATCCAGTTTGTTAAGGTTTCTTTGGAAGAATTTAAACCTCTCTTTCTTCCTCTGACGGCCATGCTGATCTTTGCCAATGCCAATATGTTATTCACCTTCCTTGATCGTCTCTTTTTGGTAAAAACCGGAGTTGATGTAAATGTCAGTTATTATACGATGGCACAACGGATTGTAACGGTTATCGCAGGTGTTGTTACAGGTGCGATTGGAGTCAGTGTTCCTCGCTTGAGCTACTATCTAGGTATTGGAAAAAAAGAAGAGTATGTAAATTTGGTGAATCGAGGAAGTCGCATTTTCAACTTCTTCATCATTCCACTTAGTTTTGGATTGATGATTTTAGGGCCAAATGCAATCCTTTTGTATGGTAGTGAGAAGTATATTGGTGGTGGCATCTTAACATCCCTCTTTGCTTTTCGTACGATTATTCTTGCCCTAGATACTATTCTAGGCTCTCAAATTCTCTTTACAAATGGATTTGAAAAAAGAATTACAGTTTATACCTTATTTGCTGGTGGACTAAACCTAGTTCTTGATAGTCTCCTCTACTTTAATAATATATTACGCGGTATTATTTGATTACGACGAGTGTTATCGGAAAGTTTTCTCTAATACTTTTACATTATCTTTATTCATAAGACCAAGCTCATTAATCTAGGACATATCTTCAAATATACGGTGCGTTATTCTCTTTTCGCTTTGACATTTGTTCCGATCTACTTTTTAGTTAATCTTGTTTATCCGGTCAAAATGGTCATCAACCTACCTTTCTTGATCAATATGGTGATCATCATGGTCTTATCAGCTCTTAGCTACATTGGTTTTGCTCGTTTGGACCAAAGATGAGTATCTTTTATGAATTTTTAGGTCATGTCATCTCGCTCAAAAAACGTATTAAAAAATCTTAGGAGGAATAGATGAGAAGATTAAGTATCGAAGAGGCTAAACAAATTGAACTTGATATTTTAGCTTTTATTGACTCGTTTTGTAAAAAGCATGATATTGATTATTTTATCAATTATGGCACCTTGATTGGAGCTATTCGTCACAAGGGTTTTATCCCCTGGGATGATGATATAGACCTCTCTATGACACGTGAAAACTACGAACGTTTTATCCAGTTATTTCATCAAGAACAATCGAAATATAAAATTTTATCTTTTGAAACTGATGAGTCACTACTATAATAATTTTATTAAAGATTGTAGATTCGACAACGAGAATAGTGGATACACGAAATACAAAAACTTATGATTCTGGAATTTTCATTGATATTTTTCCAATGGATTCTTTCAACGATACTAAAGTTATCGATGTGTGCTATAAGTTGGAAAGTTTTAAATTATTATCCTTCAGTAAGCACAAGAATATTGTTTATGGAGATAGTAAATTAAAAGACTTGATTCGTTCCTTCTTCTGGTTTATACTTCGTCCTATTTCTCCCCGTTATTTCGCGAGTCAAATTGAACAGCAAATTCAAAAGTATAGGGTAAAAGATGGTAAATATATCGCTTTTATTCCATCAAAGTTTAAGGAAAAAGAAGTCTTTGCCAAAGAAGTATTTGAAGATTTGGTTGAAGTTCCTTTTGAACATTTATTGCTTTCAGCACCGAAACAATACGATGCTATTTTGAAGCAGTATTATGGTGATTATATGACTCTTCCACCAAAAGAAAAACAGTTTTATAGTCACGAATTTGAAGCCTATAAATTGGAGGATTAAATGCAGTACTTAGAAAAAAATGAGATTAAAGAAATTCAACTAGGTATTTTGGACTATGTTGATGAAATTTGTAAAAAAAATGACATTCCTTATTTCCTTAGCTATGGAACCATGTTGGGAGCTGTTCGTCATAAGGGAATGATTCCTTGGGATGATGATATCGATATTTCACTGTATAGAAAAGACTATGAGCGTCTATTAAAAGCGATTGAGGAAGACCAACATCCTGTATATCGAGTTCTTTCCTACGATACCTCTTCATGGTATTTCCATAATTTTGCAGCTATTTTAGATACAACAACAGTTATTGAAGATAACGTAAAATACAAAGCGTCATGATACAAGTTTGTTTCATTGATGTCTTTCCGATTGATCAATTTTCAGATTTGAGCATCGTTGACAAGAGCTATAAATATGTTGCCTTGCGTCAGCTTGCCTATATCAAAAAAGAACGTGCGGTTCACGGAGATAGCAAATTAAAAGATTTCCTTCGCTTGTGTACTTGGTATCCTCTTAGACTAGTTAATCCGAGATATTTCTATAAGAAAATAGATGAGTTAGTTAAAAATAGTGTGACAGACAATCCTACTTATGAAGGAGCCATTGGAGTTGGAAAAGAAAAATGAAAAGAAGTCTTTCCGGCAGGAACCCTTTGAAAGAACTGATTTTAACAGAGTTTGAAGGTCAGAATGGTACCTATTCAAAGACTACGATGCTTTTTAACACAGATGTATGGTGATTACATGACTCCGCCCATCAACAGAAATGCAGGAGTGGTATAGCCATAGTATAAAGAGCTTATCGAAAGTAAGAGTTTTCAAACTTTTACAAATAGAAAATGTTTAACAGAATATTTCAATTAAATAAAAGGGAAATATAATTTATATGAAAAATTTAAAAGATAAAAAAATATACTATTATACAGTTGTCTTCTATATACCTTAGTGATACTATCTTTATCGAAACCAGCTTTTGCTGATACTATTTCTACTGGTGGAGGTAATAGGATTCATTTTATTAATTTGAAATCAAAGTCAGGAAGTGATGCTATCCTCTTGGAAAGCAATGGACATTTTGGTTTAATTGATATGGGTGAAGACTATGATTTTCCAGATGGAAGTAATCCACTCTATCCAGATCGTTGGGGAATTAGTAGGGAGAATGAAGATACAATTGAGGACAGACTTTTCCGCCATTTAAAACAAGTTGGTGTTAAAAAATTAGATTTTGTTTTAGGAACCCATGTTCATAGTGATCATATTGGTACTGCAGATGAAGTTTTAAAACGTTACTCTGTTGACAGATTTTATCTCAAAAAATATTCAGACGAACGTATTACAACACAGTGGAGATTGTGGGATAATCTCTATAATTATGATAATGCAGTGAGAACAGCTCTAGAACGTGGTGTAACTCTTATTCAAGATATTTCTGATCAGGATAGTCATTTTAAATTGGGTGATATGGATATCCAACTATACAATTATAAAAATGAGTATGGTCCTGATGGAAATTTAAAAAGAGTCTATGATGATAACTCTAACTCAATTGTTGCTGTGGTGAATGTAGCTGGTAAGAAAATCTATCTAGGTGGAGACTTAGATAATGATCAGGGGGCTGAAGATAGATTAGGTCCTGTAATTGGTAAAGTAGATATGATGAAATGGAATCATCATTATGATGCCACGATTTCTAAAACACAGTTAACTTTATTGACAAATTTGTCACCCTAGTATGGTTGTCCAAACAAGTGGAGGAGATATCAATCGTCATCAACGAGACTAATTTGCTTCAGAGAAAAAAATATACAAATTATTCAAGCATCTAGTAAAAACCAAAGGATGCGACTGTATTTGATATCAGCGATAGTGGTTTTTACAAATGTATCAGACTCTTTCCCATGATATTCCTACAGTTGATCAGAAAAGTGGTATCAAAGGAAGATGGCTACTGGAAATATCGTCTATCAGATGATCAAATGGCTATCGGTTGGAAAAAGAAAATTTAATGGGAGTTTACTATTTCTTTAATGGACAAAGGTCAAATGCAAGCTGATAGATGGCTTCATCTGAAAGATTCTAAAGATAAAAATAGATGGAAACTGGTATTATCTTAACAAAGATGGTAAAGATGCAGATATCAGGTTGGTTTAAGCATGATGGGACTTGGTACTATATCACATGGTCTGGTGCTAGAACATACAATGAACTAGCTGAAATAGGTGATAAAAAGTACCTATTTGATAAAGATGGTAAAATGCTTACTGGCTCACAAGTCTTTAATGGTAAGAAAATGTTCTTTGCAAGTAGTGGGGAATTACAGTCAGATGAGACAGGCTCTGGATGGCAAAAAATTGAATCAAACTGGTACTACTTTGATGAAGAAGGAAAACAAATAGTTGGTAAAAAGGAAATCAATGGAGTAACCTACTACTTTGATAATAAGGGAGTTATGCAAACAGGTTGGGCCTTGATTGAAGGTCAGTGGAACTATTTTGCAAGTTCCGGAGCGATGAAAACAGGCTGGATCAAGGATAAAGATACTTGGTATTACTTGGATAAAGAAGGTGTTATGCTAACTGGCCTACAAGAGATTGAAGGAACTCGTTATTATCTAAATGCAAGTGGAGCCATGCAAACAGGTTGGAAAGTGGTTTGATAATCATTATAGCTACTTTCACAAGCAGTGGAGCTATGAAAGACAGGTTGGCTCAAAGATAAGGGAACTTTGGTACTATCTAGATAAAAGAAGGTATCATGCTAAACTGGTCTACAAGAAATTGAAGGTACTCGCTATTATCTCAATGCAAGTGGGAGCTATGCAAACAGGTTGGAAATGGTTTGATAATCATTATAGTTACTTTCACAAGTAGTGGAGCAATGAAGACAGGCTGGCTCAAAGATAAACGATCTTTGGTATTATCTCAGACTAAAGAAGGTATCATGCAAACAGGTCTTCAAGAAATTGATGGCACTCGTTATTACCTCAATGCAAGTGGCGCTATGCAGACAGGTTGGAAATGGCTAGATAATCATTACTACTACTTTGCAGACTAGCGGAGCCATGAAGACAGGTTGGTTCAAAGATAAAGGACACTTTGGTACTATCTGACAAGCTGAGATGGGCATCATGGTAACAGGTCTTCAAGAGTTGATGGCACTCGTTATTATCTCAATGCAAGCGGCGCTATGGAGACTGGTTGGAAACAGTTGAATGGCAACTGGTATTATTTCCAAGCAGATGGTTCACTTCTAAGAAATGGGACAACACCTGATGGCTACAAGGTCAATCAAGATGGTATTTGGAGCTTAAATCCTGATAAAGAGGAAGAAGTTCAGGGAAATCAAGAAGATCCTAAGAAGGATTCTGATAAGCCAGTAGAGAAGGAAGAAAAAAATCAGCAGAAGTCAATGAAAAAGATGAAGCTGCTGAAACAAAACCGACTTTTGAAGGCAGATAAAGAATAAGTGCTTTCAGCTCTTACTATGTCTTCAGAAAAACTGCCTCTGTGCTAGTGTTTCACTCACAGACCTAGCTTTTCTTTATGAAAATAGTATTTATATACATCTCAAAGAATCGATCAATGTTTTTTTAGGACGAGAATATTGATCAGCTTTGGGATGTTTTTTTGATTCTCTACACCCTAAATTGATTGAAAATAGCTCTTCGTCTTCAAATAGAAATATTTTTGATAAGAAATTTTTAAAAAAACACCGATTAGATAAATAAGAAAAAAATTATGGTATAATAAAACGATACAAAAAAAGGAGTATATATGGACATTTCAGAAATCCGTCAAAAAATTGACGCCAATCGTGAAAAATTAGCTTCTTTTTAGGGGTCTCTTTGACCTCGAAGGGTTAGAAGAAGAAATTGCCATTTTGGAAAACAAAATGACAGAACCTGATTTTTTTGGAACGATAATATTGCGGCCCAAAAAAACGTCGCAAGAATTAAATGAACTAAAAAAATACCTACAATACCTTTCCATACCATGGAAGAGTTGCAGGATGAGGTTGCAAATCTTACTAGACTTTTTTTAGCAGAGGATGAGTCTGTTAAAGGATGAGTTGGTGGAGAAGTTAGCTGAGCTAGATCAGATGATGACTAGCTACGAGATGACCTTGCTCTTATCAGAGCCTTATGATCATAATAATGCTATTTTAGAGATTCACCCAGGATCTGGTGGAACAGAAGCCCAAGACTGGGGCGATATGCTCCTTCGTATGTACACTCGTTATGGTAACGCTAAAGGCTTTAAGGTTGAAGTCTTGGACTATCAAGCAGGTGATGAAGCAGGTATTAAGTCAGTGACCTTGTCTTTTGAAGGTCCAAATGCTTATGGACTTCTCAAGTCAGAAATGGGAGTTCACCGTTTGGTACGTATCTCACCATTTGACTCAGCTAAGCGTCGTCACACCTCGTTTACTTCTGTAGAAGTTATGCCAGAGTTGGATGATACTATTGAAGTTGACATCCGAGAAGATGATATCAAGATGGATACCTTCCGCTCAGGTGGAGCAGGTGGACAAAACGTCAACAAGGTTTCAACAGGTGTCCGTTTGACCCACATTCCGACAGGGATTGTCGTTGCATCAACTGTTGACCGTACTCAGTACGGGAAACCGTGATCGTGCGATGAAGATGCTTCAGGCAAAACTCTATCAGATGGAGCAGGAAAAGAAAGCTGCTGAGGTAGATGCCCTTAAGGGGATAAGAAAGAAATCACATGGGAAGCCAAATCCGTTCCTATGTATTTACCCCTTATACCATGGTGAAGGATCACCGTACCAGTTTTGAAGTTGCGCAGGTAGATAAGGTCATGGATGGGGACTTAGATGGTTTCATCGATGCCTATCTGAAATGGCGTATTAGTTAAAAGAAAGGAAGTCACATGTCAATCATTGAAATGAGAGATGTTGTCAAAAAAAGTATGACAACGGGACAACAGCCCTACGTGGCGTCTCTGTGAAATATTGAACCAGGAGAGTTTGCCTATATCGTAGGTCCTTCGGGTGCAGGTAAGTCAACTTTTATCCGTGCCTTGTACCGTGAAGTTAAAGTTGAAAGGAAGTTTGCAGGTTGCAGGTTTTAATCTTGTTAAGATTAAAAAGAAAGATATTCCGCTTCTTCGTCGAAGTGTTGGAGTTGTCTTTCAGGATTATAAGCTCTTGCCAAAGAAAACTGTTTATGAGAACATTGCTTACGCAATGGAGGTTGTCGGTGAAAGCCGTCGCAATATCAAAAAACGTGTTATGGAAGTTTTGGATCTTGTTGGTTTGAAACACAAAGTTCGTTCATTCCCTAATGAATTATCAGGTGGTGAGCAACAACGTATCGCCATTGCTCGTGCTATCGTAAACAATCCTAAGGTCTTGATCGCAGATGAGCCAACAGGTAACTTAGACCCAGATAACTCATGGGAAATCATGAACCTCTTGGAGCGCATCAATCTCCAAGGAACAACTGTTTTGATGGCGACCCACAACAGTCAAATCGTAAATACCTTGCGCCACCGTGTCATTGCCATCGAGAATGGTCGTGTGGTTCGTGACGAAGCGAAAGGAGAGTACGGATACGATGATTAGTAGATTTTTCCGCCACCTGTTCGAAGCTTTAAAGAGTTTAAAGCGTAATGGGTGGATGACCATTGCTGCTGTCAGTTCAGTAATGATTACCTTGACCTTGGTTGCTATTTTTGCCTCAGTTATCTTTAATACTGCAAAATTGGCAACGGATATCGAAAACAACGTCCGCGTCATGGTTTATGTCCGTAAAGATATTGAAGACAATAGTGAAACCATCGTCAAAGAAGGCCAGACAGTCACTAATAATGATTACCACAAAGTTTATGATGCTCTCAAGGCTATGCCAGCTGTTAAAAGTGTAACCTTCTCAAGTAAAGAAGAGCAGTACCAAAAGCTGACTGAAACCATGGGTGACGATTGGAAGGTTTTTGAAGGAGATGCCAATCCACTTCATGATGCCTACATTGTCGATACCAATTCACCAAGTGATGTGAAACCAGTCGCTGAAGAAGCTAAGAAAATCGAAGGAGTTTCTGAGGTTCAAGACGGTGGTGCCAATACGGAGCGTCTCTTCAAGTTGGCTTCCTTCATCCGTGTTTGGGGATTGGTCATTGCAGGACTCTTGATTTTCATCGCAGTCTTCTTGATTTCAAATACCATTCGTATCACTATCATTTCACGTAGTCGTGAAATTCAAATCATGCGTTTGGTTGGTGCTAAAAATAGCTACATTCGTGGTCCATTCTTGCTAGAAGGTGCCTTCATTGGGCTATTAGGAGCAACTATTCCATCAATCATGGTTTACTTTATCTATAACCGAGTCTACCAATCAGTTAACCCATCTTTGGTTGGACAAAATCTATCTCTGATTACCCCAGATGCTTTTATTCCATTGATGATTGGTCTTTTGTTCCTCATCGGAATCTGTATCGGTTCACTTGGTTCAGGAATCTCAATGCGTCGATTCTTGAAAATCTAAGTAAGATAGTTTACTAAAATCTATAAAAGTAGGATACCATCGAGGCTTGACCGAGTCAGATGGTCCTACTTTTTATATTGAACTTATAAACCATACTCTTCAAAAATCTCTTCAAACCACGTCAGCTTCCATCTGCAACCTCAAAATAGTATTTTGAGCTGACTTCGTCAGTTCTATCCACAACCTCAAAACAGTGTTTTGAGCAACCTGCGGACTCGCTTCCTAGTTTGCTCTTTGATTTTCATTGAGTATCAGTTGCTTGCCAATTTTTGGGAAACAGTGTATGATAGGAAAGGACCTTTTTGATAAAAGAGTGATAGGGACTAGATAAAAGATAACTTTTATCTCTACAGTAATATCTAGCTCTTTTGACTTAACATAAATAATGAATGAGGATAAAATGAAACAATTTTTGGAAAAAGTGAGTATACTTTCCCTGTCGTTAGTATTGATCACATCATTTTCAATATCGAGTGCCCTACCAGCCATGTTTGACTATTATCAGGGCTATTCGACTGGTCAGGTCGAGCTTTTGGTCAGCCTTCCATCCTTTGGGATTATGGCCATGCTCCTCTTAAATGGTGTTCTTGAGCGTATTTTCCCTGAACGCCTCCAGTTGACCTTGGGACTTTTGATTTTGTCAATCAGCGGAACAGCTCCCTTCTGGTATCAGGGGTACTACTTTGTCTTTGCTACTCGTCTCCTTTTTGGAATTGGAGTGGGGATGCTAAACGCTAAGGCTATCTCTATCATCAGTGAACGGTACCATGGCAAGACTCGTATCCAGATGCTTGGTTTTCGTGGGTCAGCTGAGGTAGTGGGAGCCTCTATCTTGACGCTGGCAGTCGGTCAACTCTTGGCCTTTGGATGGACTGCAACCTTCCTAGCCTATGCAGCAGGTCTAGTGGTTCTTGTACTCTTCCTTCTCTTTGTCCCTTATGGAAAAGGAGAAACTCATGAGTCCAAGCAAAAGACAGAAGAAGCAGCCAAACTAACTCGCTCCATGCTACAGCTGATTTTCTTCCTTGCCATTGGTGCTGCTGTGATCGTGTGTACAAATACTGCCATTACCTTCCGTATTCCTAGTCTCATGATTGAGGCAGGCTTTGGAGATGCTCAGTTGTCTAGTCTGGTACTCAGTGCCATGCAGTTGATTGGGATTCTGGCGGGAATTAGCTTTTCTTTCCTCATCTCTGCCTTTAAGGAAAAATTGTTATTGGTTGCAGGTGTAACCTTTGGTATTGGGCAAATCATCATCGCCCTTTCACCTTCTCTTTGGCTAGTCGTTGCAGGTTCGGTCTTAGGAGGATTCGCCTATAGCATTGCCCTTACGACAGTCTTTCAGTTAATTTCTGAGAGAATCCCAGCAAAGCTCCTCAACAAAGCAACTTCTTATGCTGTTTTGGGATGTAGTTTTGGTGCCTCCTTAACACCTTTTGTTCTTTCAGGAATTGGCTTAGTAACAACGAATGGTCGAATGACCTTTATTATTCTAGGAGCATGGATGATTGCGACATCAGTCCTTGTTTCTCTCCTATTGAAAAAAGAAGCTTAACAAAAAGAGGCTGAGAAAAAATCTTTACAATCAGAAAAAACGCATATTATCAGGTGTTGAAAAACTTGATACTATGCGTTTTATTTTTTTCATTTTCTGATAATACTCTTCGAAAATCAAATTCAAACTGCGTCAACGTCGCCTTGCCGTATATATGTTACTGACTTCGTCAGTTCTATCCACAACCTCAAAGCAGTGCTTTGAGCAACCTGCGGCTAGTTTCCTAGTTTGCTCTTTGATTTTCATTGAGTATAAAATTGAGTTTTTGATCAACTTTTTTTAGTGATCAGGCGAACATTTGCCAAAAGTAATCAATGATGTAGGTCAAGCCGTATGTGTAAACGACCAGGGTAAAGGGCTTTGTCAGAACGATGATGGTCATGTAACGTTTGAAGCTCATCTTGGTCAAAGCAGCTAACATACAGAGAAAGTCCGCTGGACTAACCGGCCAAATCATCATAAAGATAAAGAATCGATCAAAGCGATTGCCCTTGTCTAGCCAACCGATGTACTTATCATAGGTACGCTTGCTGACGACAGACTGAACAAAGGGTGCTCCGTAGAGGCGAACCAGATAAAAGATAATGGCGCAACCAATAACAATACCAATATAGTTGTAGATAGTGCCTATGATATGCCCGTAGATAAAGACACCTGCCACAGAGGTTAGAGCACCGGGAATGATAGGAACAACCGTCTGTAAAATCTGCAAAAAGATAAAAAGTGGTGGTCCCCAGATACCGGCCTGTTGGATAAAGGCAGATAGGGTTTCCTTGGAATACAAGACTCCAGCCTGATAGGCCCAGATACAGAAAATCAAAGTACCAACTCCACCGATGATGGAAGAAATATTAATTGCTTGCTGTAGAAGGGGAGAAACAGCTTTCATTTCTTTATCGTGTGACATGTAAACTCCTCTTGAGTAGTATGATTCTACTATACCATATTTTGAGGAGAAAGACTATATGGGGTACTTTATGTGACTTTGCCTCAAGTATGGTAAAATGGGAATAAGAAAATGGCAGCTTAGAATGAGGAAAATAATGTTAGGATTGAAGTTTAATGGCACTTGGCGCAACTACCAAAGACAGGTCTTGGATAACTTTCAGGAATATCAATCAGATGGCCATGTCCACTTGGTGGCAGCACCAGGTTCTGGGAAAACAACCATTGGGATCGAGTTGATTGCCCGCTTTGATAATCTAGCCCTGGTTTTGGTGCCGACTGTTACCATTCGGGAACAATGGGTGGATAGGATTCGCAAGGCCTTTTTAGAGAATGAGGACCAGGTCACAAGTCTCGTTTCTCAAAATCTCAAGGACATGAAGCAAATCACCATCGCCACCTACCAAGCCTTTCACAGTGCCATGCAACAAGTACAATCTCAAGAAGATAATGGCGAGGTTGAGGACTTTGTCGGCATTTGACCTAATTGCCAGCCTCAAGGAAAAAGGGTGTCGAAAACCCTCTGTCTGGACGAATGCCATCACTTGAGAAATGAATGGTGGAAAAGCCTAGAAGATTTCCGTAAAAATTACCCGCAACTGCAAGTCATCTCTCTCACTGCGACACCGCCTTATGACAGTGAGCCAGAACTCTGGGATCGCTATCTCCAGATGTGTGGCGAGATCGACCAAGAAATAGCAGTGCCAGAACTGGTCAAGGAAGACACCCTCTGCCCTCATCAGGACTTTGTCTATATCTGTTTTCCGACCAAGGAAGAAGACAAGCGCTTGGAAGAGTTTGAGGACACCAAGTGGCAGTATGTCAGCCACCTAGTGGTTGATGGTGACTTTCAAGAGTTGATTAAGAGTTCCAAGGTCCTCAAAGGGGAAATCTCTGCGGATATGCTCCTCGAAGATCCCAAGTATCTCTCAGCCTTCCTCATTTATCTACAGGCTCAAAAGCTAGAAATTCCTAAGCACTTACGAGATTTACTGGGAGCTGAAGGCTTGCCTGCTCTTAATTACTACTGGCTCGAAGTCCTCTTGCAAGGCCTTCTCTATCAGACACCCGACTGGTATGAGGACCCACAGGAGACAAAGAAAAAGATAGAAGCCGAGTTGAAATCAAGAGGGCTAATCGAAAAAAACGTCAGGTTTTCTTGCTCAAATCCAAAGCCAATGACCAAATCCTCAATCAATCTCTAGGAAAACTGGCTGGCATCGCATCTATCTTTGAAACCGAGTATACTAGTCTAGGTCAGGACTTGAGACAGTTAGTCTTGGCGGACTATATCCGCAAGGATTTTGCTAGTTATCTGGGAGATGACCAAGCGCCAATCACGCAATTAGGTGTCCTCCCTTACTTTGAAACTATTCGCCGAAGTGAGCAAAAACAAGGCCTTTCTGTCCCCATAGCAGTCCTTTCAGGTAGTGTCGTTATCATACCGTCCAGTGTCAAGGAAGAACTCGAAGCACTCATCCCAAATACCAACTTGACCTTCTCAGCCATCGGAAAAACTCGACCAAGGAGCCTATCTCCAAGTAGGCTTTTCCATCTAGCTTTAAGGGGATGGTCGCAGCAGTGACTGAGCTCTTCCAACGTGGTTCTATCCAGGTCTTGGTCGGAACCAAGTCTCTCTTGGGAGAAGGATGGGATGCGCCTTGCGTCAACTCTCTCATCCTCGGAAGTTTTGTCGGAAGCTTTATGCTCAGTAATCAGATGCGAGGCCGTGCTATCCGTATCTGGCCAGGACATCCAGATAAGACCAGCAATATCTGGCACCTAGTAGCCATCAAACCGTATAAAAATCCAGCCTTTTCTAATGAAAATCAAGAAGAACAAGCTCTCAATCCATATCAGGACCTGCAGACTCTTGCCCGTCGGATGGACCATTTCCTTGGCTTGTCCTATAAGGAAGATAGCATCGAAACAGGTTTGGATCGCTTGAACTTTCCTGAAAGTTCCCATTTTAAGAAAAAGTAAGACTCGAAGACTATAATCGAGAAAGATCAAGGAACTGTCCAAGGATCGTAGCTCCCTTCGTAAAAAAATGGCAGGAATCTCTCAGTCGTTGCTGATAAGATTGAGATTGTCAATGAGGTAGCGACGGATCGTAAGCAAATCCCTCTCTTGACACTGGTTGATGCTGAAAAGTGGGTTCGCTATTCTTTCTTACTGATTGCAGTTAATCTCCTCCTCTATCTTTTTAAAACAAATGGTATTCGTCTTGCTTGGTTAACGACTATTAGTCTTGTTTTGCTTACTATTGCTTTGGTCCGTTATTTCTTTTACAAGAGTCCTTATGTACGCCTACGTCAGGCGGGTGAAGGTATTCGTAATGCCATGCTAAAGATGGGGCATCTTTCCGATGATCAGTCGCGCGTGCAGGTGGAAGAAGATAAGGATAGCTATTGTATTTTTGCCTATCTCAAGGGTGGCAGTATGCGAGATAAGGAGCTCTTCTCTCAGACCTTGGGCGAATTCTTTGCTCCCGTGGACAATCAACGCTACCTGTTAGTCGCATAAAAAAGTACCAGCCGGCCAATCCAAGTATTTCGTAGTCCCTAGTCTCTTTGAAAAACGCAAGGAAGATGCACAGCTCTTTAGACGCAGTCGCACCTCAGCTAGGTGATTACCAGCTAATCTACACCCGTAACGAAGCAGGCAGAAAAGTCTTACTCGAAGCTCGACTCAAATCCCTAGCCAACAAAAATGATCGCCTCATCACCAAGAAGAAGGTCAAAAGTGCTTTGAAGTAGGGAGAAGCGAGCGTTTTCTACTACGAATATGATATAATAATAGGGAGAATGCAATCCCTGAAGGAGAAATATAGATGCAGGTAAAACCAGAACTGGAAATAGAAAAACAACTGATAAACCAGCTGGTAACTGGTGAAAGCCAATGGACTTATAGGGAAGACCTAAAAACAGAAGAACAACTATGGGACAATTTCTTTGAGAAACTAGCCCAAAACAACGTTGCTCTGCTAGCAGACAATCCCTTGACTGAGCAGGAAAAACGCCAGATTCAGAACCAACTCAACTTTGTCAGCTACTATGATGCTGCCAAGTGGTTGGTCGGAGAAAATGGCATTGCCAAAGTCGAGGTTCAAAGAGAAGATGCGAGCCTAGGCACCATCCGTTTGTCAGTCATTTGGCGTGACAATATCGCAGCAGGAAAGTCTAGCTACGAAGTTGTCAATCAAGTCCAGAGAGAAAAAGTAAATCCTCTGGACCAAGACCGTAGATTGGATATTACTCTTCTTATCAACGGCTTACCCATGATTCAAATCGAGCTTAAGAGCTCCCAAGCAGCATTTATCGATGCCTTTCACCAGATTAAAAAATATGACCGTGAAGGGAAATTCCGTGGTATCTACTCTAGCTTGCAGATGTTTGTCGTGACCAACAAGGTCGATACTCGCTATATCGCTGCAGCTCGTGAAAATAAACTCAACAAACAATTTCTAACCAAGTGGGTAGATAAGGACAATCATCCTGTGACAAACCTAACTAGCTTTGCCCACGAAGTCCTTTCTATCCCTCGAGCGCATCAGATGGTCATGCAGTATTCTGTCATTGATGATAGTAAGAAATCACTCATCCTTTTACGTCCCTATCAGATCCATGCTATCGAAGCGGTGCAGGAAGCCTCTCGCCAGCAAGCATCAGGCTATGTTTGGCATACGACAGGTTCAGGGAAGACCTTGACTTCTTATAAGGTGGCGAGGAATCTCCTTCAAATTCCTTCTATCCAAAAGACGATTTTTGTCGTTGACCGCAGGGACTTGGACCAACAGACCACATCATCCTTCCTCTCATATGCGACCAATGATGTCATTGATATCGATGAGACGGACAATACACATGATTTGGTCAAGCGACTAGGTAGTAATGATAAGCGTGTCGTGGTTACAACCATCCAGAAAATCACCACCATGATGCGCAAGTTTGACCAAGGTCTTTACCAACGAAATGCGGACAAAATCAAGGGACTACGAGTGGCCTTTGTCGTGGATGAATGCCACCGTGCCGTGACGCCACAAACACAAAAAGACATTAAAGCCTTTTTCCCTCAGTCCCTCTGGTATGGTTTTACAGGCACCCCCATCTTTAAGGAAAATAAACGCCAGCAGATCGGTGACCTAGCCCAAACCACCCAGCAACAGTATGGAGACCGTCTCCATGAGTATACAGTCAAGGAAGCCATCCATGATGGGGCTGTCTTAGGCTTTAAGGTGGATTATCGCAATACCCTCATCACAGACCAGTCTGAAAATGAAATACCTGATACCGTCTATGAAAATGAGGAGCACATGCTGGAAGTCTTGGATGCCATTATCAATAAATCCCGCCAACAACTAGGCTTCCAAAAAGGAGTCGGCAATACCTACAATGCCATCCTAACCGTCAAGTCCATCCCTCAAGCCCAAGCCTACTATGACCTTCTCAAAAGAGTCAAGGCTGGTCAGACACGGGTCAAGGTATCTGAGAGGGTCAAGATGGTTCTTCCAGACTTTCCAAAGGCAACCATCACCTACTCTGTCACTGAAAATGAAGAAGACTCAAGAGCCAACCAAGACCACATGAAACAGGTCTTAGAGGACTATAACCAAGAGTTTGATACTCACTTTACTATGGCGGATCTACGTGGCTTTAATACCGATGTCAATAACCGCCTTGCCCGTAAGCAAGACAAGTATCTCTATCGCAATGAGCAGTTGGACTTGGTTATCGTGGTCAATCGTCTCTTAACAGGATTTGATGCACCTTGTCTATCGACCCTCTTTATCGATCGTAAACCCATGCAACCGCAGGACTTGATACAGGCCTTTAGTCGAACCAATCGTATCTTTGATTCTAGTAAGACCTATGGGCATATCATCACTTTCCAAAAACCTATAGCCTTTAAGGAAGCAGTCGATAATGCGCTCAAGCTTTACTCAAATGGTGGTGAAAATGATGTCCTAGCACCTAGCTGGGAAGAGGAAAAGAGAAACTTTTTGAGAAGTTGTAGCGACTTCCGAAATCTCATCACAGATGACCCCGAAGAAGGACTCCAAATCGAGCAAATCTCTACGCCACAGTTGAGAAAACTAGCCAAGGCTTATCAATCCTTTGATAAATACTTGGCTTCTATCCGAGTTTATAAAGAGTATGACGAGGAAGAAATCTATGCAGAGACTGGACTAACCGCAGAAGAATTGGAAAACTATCTAGGCTTCTATCAAAATATCCTTGCCGAACTTAAAAGTCGTTCAGAAGATGGTGATGAAGATGGGGAGCCACTGGATATCCACTACGAACTGGAGTCTATCCAAGTCGATGAGATTAACTATGCCTATATCCTGACCTTGATCCAAAGCCTGATCGAGCAAGAGCAAAGTCAGGAAAAGAGTCTCAGTGCACAGGACAGAGAAGCAGTGGATACCTATATCCAAAGTCTGGAGAAGACCAATCCAAATCTGGCACAGATTATCTCAGAACTTTGGAAAGAAGTACAGGCAAATCCAGACCGCTACAGAGGACAATCCATCGCCAATATCCTTGATCAGATGATTGAAGCAGTCATCCAGCAGCATATCCAAGACTTTAGTAAGATCTGGTATGTGGGCGAAGATGAACTCCGCTACTATGTCAATCACTACCGCAAGGGAGCGAAAAAACAACTAGGAGAAAGTCAACTGACTAAGAGTCAGCGCTACAAGGACTATAAAGTTGACGTGGCAGATGCCCTCAACCCACTCCTCTATAAAAAACAAATCAAAGAAGCCTATACCCAACTGATAGAAGAGGTGATTGAACCGTTGAGAGTTGGGAGGTAGGAATTTATGGAAAAGTTAAATTTTTAAAACATATACTTTAGATAAATCGTTTGAAATAAAAGGTTATTTTTCAAATATTTGTGAGGAATTAGAAAATGATAAATCGATTAGTGGGATTTTATCTTATAAACATGACCAAATCATTTTAGAATTATTTGGGAGTTTAGATTCGCTTGAAGATGGATTGTTGGGTATGGTAAATGCCCTGAAATTAGTTTATGGATATTCGAGTGATGGAAAATTACTGATTTTAAATTGTTATGGTTACGTATTTGGAACGGATCATTATCCTGGATTTTTCACTATCAAAATTTCATATAAAAAAATTTTTAAAATTTATGATGTATATTATGATCAGTTACAACAAAAATACCGGATATAATTAATTTTTTTATCCGATGATTCAGTTATCTATTATGACTTTTCTTTTGATAATATAGAGCAATGGGTAGATAAAGCAATTTTTTTAGAGCAAGAAAAATAAATGGTGAATTGACTATTGCAACAAATGTTACTAATTATCAGCCTACAAAAAGTTTATATTTCAAATAGAGAATTATATTTAGAAGATCATGCGATTGCAAGTGCAAATGATGACTATTTAAATTTATCAAGTAAGTACTATCTTCGTTTATCAAATCAAAATAATGAATTAAAATTTTTCTACGTGTCGTGAAACAGCATGTCAAATATTAAAAATATATTGAGAGTGGTTTCGGAAAGTCCTATTTCATTTACTGAAATTTCTTTTTAAGTAAATATGAATACATGGATGATGGTAAAAGACTTCCGTTAATAAGAGGAAAATATTTTTTTCCAACATTCTAGAGAAGGAAAAATTGGAATAAATTCGAACACAAAAGAAATTACATTAAATGCTCTACATGAAAGGTTCGAGAGAATTTTTAGGACATTGGTTTTTCAAAAAGTGAGAAATTAGATTTCATTATCAATCAATATACTAAAAGTTTACACTCTGTTCCTTATATCGAGGATAATTTATTATCTACAATTAGAAATTTAGAGGTTTATGCTAGAAGTTTTCATGAGGAAAAATAAGAAATTATGAGCGTGAAAAATAAAAATTTGTAAGAGGAATAGAGAATCTTTCTTGAGGAGTAAATTAATATTTTTTTATTTAAAAATTCAGATTCAGAATTTGAAAAGTTGATTTTTAGAAAGTTTTAATAATTTTTTTATCATTTTATTGATAGTATAGTACAAACACGAAATTATTATACGCATGGTGATAAAAAAATCTAAAATATCCTAGACTGATGACCGACTATAATAAGCTTTACAAGACGAATATAATTTTACAAAAAGTTACTACATTATTATTTATTTCAGGAGTTGGGAATGAATTATAGTTTTTAAAAATATTAGAAAAAAACGAAGCAGTTATTAATAGGATAAGTATATTTATGGAAAAAATACCTAAAATTAGGTTTTCTCAATTTGATAACAAATGGAATTCTATTCTAATTGGGAACCTAGCACAGATAAAAAGAGGGGCTTCTCCAAGGCCGATTCAAGACCCTAAATGGTTTGATGACAATTCAGATATTGGGTGGTTACGAATTTCTGATGTTACTGAACAAAATGGAAGAATTAAATATCTAGAACAAAAAATATCAAAACTTGGTCAAGAAAAGACAAGAGTCTTAAATACGCCTCATTTATTATTAAGTATTGCGGCCACTGTTGGAAAACCTGTAGTAAATTATGTGAAAACTGGTGTGCATGATGGTTTCTTAATTTTTGAAAATCCTAAATTTGATAGAGAATTTATGTTTCAGTGGTTTGATATGTTTAGGCCAAAATGGAATAAGTATGGACAACCGGGGAGTCAAGTAAACTTGAATAGTGATATCATTAGAAATCATAAAATGATGATTCCCTCTCAAGCTGAACAATCCGCCATCGGCTCTCTCTTCCGTATCCTCGACGACCTTCTGGCTAGCTACAAGGACAATCTTACCAACTACCAATCTCTAAAGGCGACCATGCTCTCCAAGATGTTTCCCAAAGCTGGACACACTGTTCCTGAGATTCGTTTGGATGGATTTGAAGGTGAGTGGGTTGAAAAGTGTATAGGGGAATTAGCTGATATTGTTCGTGGTGCTTCTCCGAGACCAATACAAGATCCAAAATGGTTTGATACAAATTCAGAAATTGGCTGGTTACGTATCTCTGATGTGACAAGTCAGAATGGTAGAATTCATAGTTTGGAACAAAAAATATCAAATTTAGGTCAAGAAAAAACACGAGTTCTAACGGCACCTCATTTATTACTTAGTATTGCTGCCACTGTGGGAAAACCCGTTATTAACTACGTTAAAACTGGCGTACATGATGGATTTTTAATTTTTATGAACCCAAAATTTGATAGAGAATTTATGTTTCAATGGCTAGAAATGTTTAGAGAAAAATGGAATCGATATGGTCAACCAGGAAGTCAAGTAAATCTCAATAGTGATATTGTAAAAAATCAAAAGATATTTATTCCTTCAATCGAGGAACAATGTGCCATCGGATCTTATTTTTCAAACCTCGATAATCTCATCAACTCTTATCAAGAAAAAAATTTCTCAACTTGAGACTCTGAAAAAGAAACTCTTGCAGGATATGTTTATTTAAGGAGGAGTTATGTATAGTTCAAAAAGATTTAATTGCAAAGTTAGAATCTGAAAAGGAAAAGGTTTCAAGATAGCTTAAGTCAGGTAGCTGATTATGAAAAAAAGATTTATATAATCGAGTAGATAATTCTCTATTTACACTTATTTCTTTTTATAAATGAAGAGCTAAATGAAGAAGTTTTCTCTAATGATGTAACGGTAAGGTACAAAAACATTACGTGATCATTTGTTAGAAAGCATCTACAATTGTTTTGGTGGTGATATTTATCTGTATGATTCTATAGCTTCCTCAAATTTTTAGAGAATTTTTAAAGTAATTAAACTGTTCTCTTTTATTTCGAAAAGTGGATTCTACAACCGTAATAATAGGAGCTAATGGAGCAGGGAAAAACTAGTCTTATTAATGAATTACGGAAGAATAGTATAGATGAGATGTATGTTTTACCTGCTCAGAAACTATTGTATTTTTGTGTCTAATATTTCTAATCGTAATAATATTGAACAAGAGAATTATATACGAGATTTGAAAAATACAAATATTAAATATGACACTATTGATTTGTATCCATTAAATATTCAAGATAATTTTTTTCAAATACGTTTACTAACTTAATAACACTATTAGTAAAAAGATATTATGGTTGTGGCTACTTATAAATTCAGAGGACAAAACGATTCGTCATTATCTTTGTGGCAAAAATTAGAAAAAATATGGAATAAAATTAAACCAGAAATTAGTTTTGAAATTGATCCTATAAAAAAATAATTGTAAATGTTAAAAAAATGACTCTAAATATAGTATAAATGGTCTTAGTGATGGAGAACGTTGTATATTGTTTTTATATTGGAAATGTCCTTCTAGCTCCAGAAAATAGCTATATTATCGTTGATGAACCAGAAACATTTCTAAATGCGGCTGTTTATAATGAATTGTGGGATTTGCTCATATCAGAGCGACCTGATTGCCAATTTATTTTTGCTTCACATAATATGGACTTTGTTCAATCAAGAACAAATGCTACTTATGTTTGGTGTCAGAAATTTAAAGCACCATACAACTTAGAATACCAGATATTAGATGATTCTCTAAATTTACCTTTGAACTTATTAACTGAAGTATCAGGTACAAAGAAACCAATACTATTTTGCGAGGGAACTAAATCTAGCATTGACTATCAGATTTATTCTAAATTATTTAGTGAATTTTTGTTTTTGTAAAACCAGTTCAAGGACATAAACAGGTCATCCAGCATACAAAAGCCTATAATAATTTACAACTTTTTACATGGTAATACAGCATACGGAATTATAGATAATGACTGGATGGATGAAAGTAGTATTCAGGTGTGCAAAAGAACAGAATATTTTTGTTCTTCCATTTAATGAAGTAGAGATGATACTTGTTGATGAAGCAGTCGTGAAGTCATGCTTACATTTTGATGATGACAAAGAAAAAAACAACAAAAAAATTAAAAATCTTCAACAAAAGTATTATTGAATCTTGTAAAGCAAAGAAAGATAAAATAATAAGTATAGCATTGAAAAAGAGACTTGATGAATTCATGGAAAGTCATTTAATTGAAAAAGTGAACCAAATGAACACGATGCTCATGTATTTTTAGATGGCTTATCATCTAAATTTGATGTAGATTCAACGTTTAATAAAAATTAATTCTATTGTTGAAGAAAGTTTGGCTTCATCTGATTTTTTCAAGGATATTAAAGATTTGTAACTTAAAAAGAAAATAATTGATTATAGAGGAAATACAAAAAGTAGTTCCAAACTTTAAAGATAGAGCTTTAAAACGTATTGCATTGGATAATGAATTATCAAAAGAATTACGTCACAAATATTTTTGAAGAGTTGGAAGCAAAAACTATTAGACCATTAAATTAATTTTTAGATATTTTTGGATTAAGTAAAAAGAAAGAAACGCTATGGAAACAACACAAACTTCCCAGTCGCTCTATCAGGCCCTGTGGAACTCAGCGGATGTTCTCCGCTCTAAGATGGATGCCAATGACTACAAGTCCTATCTCTTGGGCATGGTCTTTTATAAGTATCTGTCAGACAAGATGCTCTTTTTCGTGGCTGAGACTATGGAAGAAGGGACAGATAGTCTGGAGGATGCCCTTGAGGTCTATCGCAACTACTACGAGGATGCGGATACCCATGAGGATTTGGTCTCTGTCATGAAGGGCGAGCTCAACTATATCATCAAGCCAGACTTGACCTTTACGGCTCTGGTAGCGCGTGTCAATGAGGGAACTTTCCAGCTGGAAGACTTGGCCCAAGGTTTTCGTGATATCGAGCAGAGTGACGATCTCTATGAAAATCTCTTTGAAGATATCGACCTCTACTCTAAAAAGCTAGGGGCAACTCCGCAAAAGCAAAACCAAACGGTAGCAGCAGTCATGAAAGAGTTGGCTGTGCTAGATGTGGCTGGTCATGCTGGTGATATGCTGGGAGATGCCTATGAGTATCTGATTGGTCAGTTTGCGACAGACTCAGGTAAGAAAGCTGGTGAGTTTTATACACCTCAGCCAGTCGCTAAGCTCACGACTCAGATTGCCTTTTTAGGTCGTGAAGACCAGGAAGGGTTTACCATCTATGATGCGACTATGGGGTCAGGTTCTCTCTTGCTCAATGCCAAGAAATATTCTAATAAACCGCAGACAGTCGTCTACTTTGGTCAGGAGCTCAATACTTCGACCTATAACCTAGCTCGGATGAACATGATCCTACACGGCGTTCCTGTTGAAAATCAATTTCTACACAATGCCGATACTTTAGATGAAGACTGGCCGACTCAAGAACCGACCAACTTTGACGGGGTTCTCATGAACCCTCCATACTCTGCCAAGTGGTCAGCAAGCTCTGGCTTTATGGCTGACCCTCGTTTCTCTCCTTTTGGGAAACTGGCGCCCCAGTCCAAGGCTGACTTTGCCTTCCTCTTGCATGGATATTACCACCTCAAGCAGGATAATGGAGTCATGGCTATCGTTCTTCCCCATGGTGTTCTCTTCCGTGGAAATGCGGAGGGAACCATTCGTAAGGCCTTGTTAGAAGAAGGGGCCATTGATACGGTTATCGGTCTTCCAGCCAATATCTTCTTTAATACCAGCATTCCGACCACGGTCATCATTCTCAAAAAGAATCGTACCAATCGTGATGTCTACTTTATCGATGCTTCTAAGGAGTTTGATAAGGGGAAAAATCAGAATATCATGACGGATGCTCATATCGAGAAGATTCTGGAAGCCTACAAATCTCGTGGGGAGATTGACAAGTTTGCCCATCTGGCAAGCTATGAAGAAATCGTCGAAAATGACTACAACCTTAATATCCCTCGCTATGTAGACACCTTTGAGGAAGAAGAAGTAGAGCCGCTGACAGACATCGTCAGCAAGATTAACCAGACAAATCAAGCAATCGAAAGCCAAACAGCTTCATTGCTTGAAATGCTCGGTCAACTCCACGGAACCACACCAGAAGCTGATACAGAGCTCAAAGAGTTCTTGAAAAACTTTAAAGGGTGATGGAGTAATCAATTCGCTCATAATTCGCTCGTTTTTAAAAATATAACTTTGTTTCCGTATTTCCTGGGAACTAGTAAAAGTTAGGAGAAATATGGAAAATAACAACCAACGTGCCCTTTGTCAGCAACTCTGGGCGGAAAATAAATACCTTGTTTTGAGCCATTCCAGCAATATTTATAAGGACATTCGCCAGTATCTCAAGCAAGAAGTGGTGGAGGTGAGTCAGGTTCAAGAGATGATTGACCGTGCCTGTCAGATTCCAGAACACAGGGGTCAGGTTGCAATGCCTTTCAGCATATTTGGGGCTATTTTAAAAAGCAAGCTAGCCTTGATGAGCGCAGAGACTATATGCTCTTGCTGGATCGCTATCGCTTTTGTCAAGCTTCCAAGCAAGACTTGATTGCTAAGACCAGAGAGTTGCTTGAACGTTACCCAAATAGCTATTTGCAACATTCTACCTTGCTGAAAGGAGACTTCCATGAGACTTTGGCATGAGGCTTTGATTTCACAACTTCCCCGTCCTCAGCTCTTGGGACAACATCGAGAGTGCTGTGCCCTTCGTGGCAATGGCTGGGGCAGAAAGCATGCGACGGTGGACTATGTCTTTACCCACTCGCCTTATCGTCTCTATGCCTATCATGACTTGATCATGGAGGAGATGGCGCGTCGTGGTTACAATGTCAGTCCAGAGTGGCTGGACAAGAACTACCGTGGCAAGACCTGCCCTCCTTATGAGGATTTAGCTGAGGAGAAGTTGAAAAGTCCAATCTATAGTGAACATGATGCTGCTTACTATGAAGAATGTCTGGCTAATCTCCGTGACAAGGGGATAGAGCTGGAGTAATAGTGAGGATGTTCTCCACTTTATAACTCTTTTCGTATTTTTTTCAGATTATAAAAATGAGACCTTTAGAATTTTCTAAGGTCTTTTTATTTATAAGTATTTGAATTTACTTTTAATAACTTTTGAGTTATAATTTTAAAAAGCCAAGCGTGAACTGAAGGACTTAAAAGAAGAGGGTTAAGTGATGAAGAATAGTGCTATTGGGGAGTAGTGGAAGGATGTTCGGTCTCAACTCTTCACCAAGGAGGAAATCCTTGAAAGTGATATGCAGTGGCTATCATGAGTGAGTTGATTGAGGCTAGACATGAGCAAGGAATTAGTCAGAAAAAGCTAGAAGAACTCAGTGGAGTAAGCCAGCCTGTCATAGCTAGGATGGAAACAGGAAGAGACGAGCCCTCAGTTGGATACGGTCTTAAAAGTTTTAGCCAGTTTAGGAAAGACACTAGCAGTCGTTCCACTTGAACAG